>ENA-UOOK01001467-UOOK01001467.1-fermentation-metagenome-genome-assembly--contig:-NODE-1467-length-31033-cov-6.144231_pt1 | contig 31033 bp, 32 predicted proteins | sample MGYA00245777_ERZ724023 | MGnify/ENA primary metagenome ERZ724023 (study PRJEB28704, sample SAMN03018312) | fermentation metagenome | biome: anthropogenic terrestrial biome; feature: soil; material...
TTAAGACACGCCTTCTCTTTTATGTTCCAGGTGAGCCCTATCTCACAGCGGTGCCGAAGGGAAGCCTTGACAGCTTTGGGACCCACGTATGATATTCTCGATAGCGATGGCGGCGGCGCTTTTATGTTCCCGGAGCCGCCCCATCGTGCTTGGCATGATTCATACGTCGGTAAGCTGTCAAGGCCACCGCGAATCCATTAAACTACGTTGTTCTACTCCCGGCAATTATCTACCCTGCTAGATCATGGCTTTTAAGTTTAAGGATGGCTGCCTAGATAGAAGAAGGCTCAACCCACCAAGTGAACTACATCGCCATTCAAATGGCGAGCTTCTGACTCGCGCTAAAATGCCGATAGAGGAAATATCCCCCACCGGCATTTTTAGCATCATAGTTCAACCATTATTTTATCTCACGCAATTCTTTGGCTAGAAAAAACGAAATTGCTTGATAGGGTTCTGTCTCGAGATATGCCTTTTCTAGATGCATATATTCCACTATCTCTTTACTATTCATATTTTTAAACTTGCTTGCCACTAACTGAAGAACTTGCTGTTCTTCCAAGGAGAAGTCAGTCAGGGATAATTCTGTGTTTGGCAGAATCCGATAGCACAAATCAAGGTTAATAAAATCTTCCTCAACACGTACTGATGGCAGATTGATTATACTATCATGCGCTACCGGAAGTGCTCCTAGGGGCATATGTGTATAGACCAAACCTGTCATAGCTTTTCCATATCTGGAAAAGTGTATTGCATCGGCGTACCAAAGCAGCTTCATCAACTTAACTTTGTATAGATTTGAAACATACGTTGCAAAATAAGCAATTATCTTTTCGACCTTATCAAGATCAAGTTTCGTATAACCATTTAAATCGCTCTCTTCTTCATACAATACATATTGACTTGCAATTTCTCTTCTTCTCAAAGCCTTATTACCTACGGATTTGACTCGTTCCACAATCCGAGAGCGTAATTTTCTATATTTCTCAACAGAAAAACGTTTCCTATGCCTATTGAGAGCCTCAAGGGCGAACATTGGATCATCATAAACCATTCTCATCACTTTGTCATACGTCTCATCTTGAATAGACTTTGTTTCGTATCGAGTTATAGTCACATCACCCCATCCTAAAAGAGATGAAAAATCAGTTTGTGTTAGACTATATTCTTCCCTGATTTTTGCAATCTCCTCGGATGTTAACAAACCCTTCTTAACCCTATAAGCATCACGAGCCCGGAGTAAGTTTTCATCCATTACCTTCGCAGGTACAAACTCATTTTCTTCCTCGTCTGTTAATGGACACCTATAATATAACTCTTCATACTCAACAGCCTCATCTTTGACAAGAGATTTTGTATACCTTTTCCTTTCCTCTATCTGATGATTTCTGTCACAAAACGGGCAATCTCTCTCAACTAACCTAATAAAAAAATCTCTATTCATTATATATACTCCTTTCTTGCATAAGGCAACTTAGACGGATATCTAGCAAAATGGAAGGATACGCAGAATACATTTTTCTTGGCTAGATTTCTAATCTTCACTTTGATATAAACATCCCTACCTTGAATTTGCTTTATAAAAGCAAAAAAAGATAGTTGCACCGTATCTCTATTATCAATAATTGTTTCAAGATAATTAGAAATACCAAGTGAAAGTAGCTGATTGTAAACATCATATCTATCGAATTCAAGTGCAATTGGTGTGTTCTCTGTAGTGTAGGAGTCGAGCGAACTTTCCTTTTTCTTTTTCATTAATATATCCAAATCAGTATTGACATTAAAATTAACAGAGGTCATTACTGATCTTAATTCTTCAAGAAAGACTTCAACATTATCTTTCAAAGCAATATACTTCTTATTCATTATCTTACCCCCTACATCACTAGTATATACTATCAATTGATAGTTTGTCAACGATAAACTATCATAAATTCTAAAATTTAAATAAAAAAAAAGCCCCCCTCCTGGGGAGCCTCCTACATACCATCAAACGTCATCAGAATCTGAATCAGAGCCGGACCCAACAAAATAATAAAGATCGTAGGGAAGATAAAAAGCACCATGGGAATCAACATCTTAATCGGCGCCTTCATCGCAGCCTCCTCAGCTCTTTGCCTCCGCTTCACCCGCATCTGGTCAGACTGAATCCTCAGCACCGCCCCAATACTGGACCCTAACTGATCCGCTTGAATAATAGCTGCAGTCACAAGCCGCAGATCCTCTACCCCTGTACGATCACCCAGGTTCCGCAGTGACTCACGCCTGCTTTTCCCAAGCCACAGCTCATGGAGCACAAACCGTAGCTCATCTGCAAGCGGTCCCTCCATCCTCTCAGCCACCTTCCCTAAAGCCGCATCAAAACCCAAACCTGCCTCCACACTGATGGTGAGAATATCCAATACATCAGGCAAACTCCGGGCAATTGCCAACTGCCTTTTCTCCTTGCGGCTAAGCAAAAGTAACTCCGGAAACAAAAAACCTCCCACAACCCCAAGTAGGCACAACACAATCAGCTTCCCCGGCTCCAGCTTCAAAATAACGCCTATGGTAAAGAAGCCCACAGCCAAAACAAAAGCTAAAACCAGCTGGAAGAGAAGCCAGATCTCAGGCTTGAGCCAGCTGGGAAAGCCGGCCATAACCAGACGCAAACCAGATGCCTCAAGCTGCCTTTGGGGTGCATACTTGCCAAAGCTTGCAGCAACACCAGCTAGCCACTCCCGCCAGGGAAACTCAACTGGAGCCTCCTCTTCCTCTACTGCCCCGAAAACCGCTAGTCTTCTGGCAAGACGTCTTTTTATAGCCAGCCTTTGGGCAAACCAAAGGAAAAGGAGCAGACACAAAATAAAAAAAGAGCCCAGAAAAAAAAGATAACCCATAGCAAAGCCTCCTCACACATCGATGGCAATAATCCTGCGAATGAGCAGAATCCCGAGCACCTGCCCAAAAAGCCCCACCATCAACATCAGCTGCCCTAGGGGATGCTGGACCAAAAGCAACATATACTGGGGATTAATCGCAAACATGAACGCTGCCAACACAGGAGGCAATAGCAAAATAATAATGCTAGAAAGCCTCCCTTGGGCTGTGAGGGTCTTAATCTCACCTTTAATCCGCAGCCGCTCCCTGATAGTGCTGGCCACCTTATCGAAAATCTCAGATAGGTTCCCACCCACCTGCCGCTGAATATTAATGGAAAGGAGTACAAGCTCCAGATCGTCATTGTGAACCCGGGAGGCCAGATTCCCCAAAGCATCCTCCACTGTAGTACCCAAGGACACCTCCCGCACCACCTGAGAAAACTCTTGAGAAATGGGCGGATTCATCTCTCGAGCCACAAGCTCCATGGCCTGGAGAAAACTATAGCCGGCTTTCAGGGAATTGCTCATCAGATTCAACGCATCCCCCAGCTGCAGTGCAAAAGCAGTCTGCCTTTGGGTGATCTTCCACACCAGGGTGAGCCTGGGGAAAAACAACCCCAAAACAAACAGAAGCAATAACAGCCAATAGCGTCCAGCGACAAAAGGCAAAGCAAAAAAGGGCAGCACAAGGCCTAAAAGCATGCTCTGCAACAAAAACTTCCCAGGGCTTTTCTCTACCCCAGCCGAAAGCAAAACCTCCCCTAAATTCTCCACAAAGGGAACTTTCCCTACCCTGGCCATACCGCTTTTCGCAAGCTGATGGAAAGGCACCTTCTCCTGCTTTGGCTGAGGGTCCATATAAGCTTTGACCCGCCGTTGCGTCTTAAGCCTCGGTCCTGCCAAAAGCAGCCAAAAAAGCAAAAAGAACAGAGGAAAGAAAATCAGATAAAGCATACCCACACCCTCCTAGCGTGCGAACATTGAAGGGGGCAACTGGACCCCGGAGCGGGCAAACAGCTCTGCAAACTTAGGTCTGATCCCAGTTGGCACCAGCCGCCCTAAAATCTTGCCTCTCTCGTCTACACCAGTCTGCTCAAAGACAAAAATATCCTGTAGCGTGATGATCTCCCCCTCCATCCCCTGGACCTCAGTGATATGGGTGATGCGGCGGCTGCCATCCCGCAGGCGAGCCTGCTGCACAATCAGATCAATTGCAGAGGCAATCTGCTCGCGGATGGCCTTCACAGGCAACTCCATGCCCGCCATCAGCACCATGGTCTCAAGGCGAGAGAGCAAATCCCGGGGCGTGTTTGCATGGGCCGTGGTCAGGGAACCATCATGACCTGTATTCATAGCCTGGAGCATATCCAAAGCCTCGCCGCCCCGCACCTCCCCCACCACAATTCGATCCGGCCTCATCCTGAGGCTATTGCGCACTAGATCCCGAATCAAAATCGCACCTTTCCCCTCAATATTAGGTGGTCTGCTCTCTAGCGACACCACATGATCCTGCTGCAACTGCAGTTCCGCTGCATCCTCGATTGTGACGATCCGCTCATCGTGGGGAATGAAGGAAGAGAGGACATTGAGGGTAGTGGTCTTACCAGACCCAGTTCCACCTGAGACCACAACATTCAGCCTCAGGCGCACACATACTTCAAGAAAGTCTGCCATCTCACGGGTTAAGGTGCCAAAGTTCACCAGATCCTCGGCTGTGAAGGGATCCCGGCTGAACTTCCGCACCGTAAGCACAGGCCCATTTAGAGCCAAAGGGGGAATGATGGCATTGACCCGCGAGCCATCTGGAAGCCTTGCATCCACCATGGGCTGGCTCTCATCGATCCGCCGGCCCAGAGGCGCCACAATCCGCTCGATAACCCCCAGCACATGCTCATTATCCCGAAACTGCACATCTGTAAGGCTCAGCTTGCCCCCCCGCTCCACATAAACCTGACTGGGACCGTTCACCATCACCTCACTGACCTCATCATCATTCAAAAGGCCTGTGATGGGCCCCAAACCCAGCACATCGTCCATTACCTCACCGATGATCTGCCTCTGATCCGTGCGTGTGAGCTGCCCCAGATCCCGCAGCACCATCTGCGTGGTAATGGACTCCACCTGCCGAGATAACTCCCCTTTGGCATCTGCTGCCTCAAAAAGCTCAGGATCCAATGAGCGCACAAGCTCCTCTTGGATCTGAACCTTGATCTCCCGGTGGGGATCCGGCCTAGGCTTACGCTGGGCCTCAGGCTTTTTCTCAACCTCCTGGCTACTGTAAAGCCGCGCTCGCAGACTCATCCTCCGAGCCTCCCCAGCCAACTTCGCTTTTTCTCAGCGCTTACCCCCAAAAGCTCGCCTGCGAGTTTCTCAGCTAGACCTAAGATGGCCCGGGAGATGGGAGCACGCTTTGTGCTGAGGACAAAAGGAAGCCCTGCATTGACAGCGCTAATTGCCAGCCTGCCATCGCTTGGCACCTGTGCCCAAAGGGGGTAGGGCAGAATCTGGGCTAGCTCTGAGGTTTTAAGCCCCATATTTGATGCCCGATTGAGAATCAGGCCAATAGCCTCTGGCTTATATTTTAACGAGGCCATCACCTCCAGGCACAATTTCACATTCTTCACAGACAATAGATCCTGGGCTGTGATCACCAAAATCCGGTCCGCATGATCTAGAGCCGTGAGCACCTGCTCCTGGAAGGACTGGGCTGTATCGATCACAATCAGATCCGCCAGGCTTTTGAGGGCAGTAAGAACCTTCCCCACCAAATCAGCCTCCACCAGCTCTGCCTCCTCAGGTCTGTTTGGGGCCAGCATCACCCGCAGTTGGGGAAGGGAAGGTGCAGGCACAAGATAGCTTGCCACAAGCTCAGGATCGATCTCCCCTTTCTCCTGGGCTAGATCTGCGATGGTGCGCTTGCCTGCTAGATCCACCATCACACCCACATCGCCAAACTGCAGATCAAGATCCCACAGCACGACTCGCTTTCCTGTCTCCTGGGCCAGGGCAAAAGCAAGGTTTGTAGCGATGGTAGTTTTGCCAACCCCACCTTTAGAACTGAAGACAGTAACCACCTTGCCTTGTGCTGGTAGTGAGTCAGTTTGCTTCCTCGCCTCAATCTCCAGCACCCTGCCCAATCGAGATTGGAGATCTGAAAAGGGAGCCAGGAGATAATCTCGAGCCCCCAGGACCATGGCCGCTTGCAGATGACTATCATCTCCTCTCAAAGAAGAGCAGACAAAAATCCCTCCAGGACACTGGAGGGTGAACTCCTCAGCTAAGGCAAGGCCCTGGCCGTCTCCCAGCTCCACTACAGTTAACTGCCCTACGCCTTCCGCTAAAAGCTGGGAGGCCACAGCAACACTTGCAGCCTCCACGCACTCGATCCCCTGGCGGCTGAAGGCTTTGCGAAGTTTGCTCCGTTCCTCCTCAGATTGAGCGAGGATAATTAAACTCATTTTCATCGTACAGCCTCCCCAGGCAAGCGAACATCTTTGGACTCTAAAAGCTCACCTACAGTAGGCGAGGAGCCCCCAGGCACAATGGTAGGTGTCACTAAGAACACAAGCTCGCTTTGCCGCATCTGGTAGGCACGGCTACGAAAGAGGAGTCCTAAAATGGGAATGTCACCCAGAAGGGGAACTTTATTTATCTTCTCCACTTCCTCCTGATATAGCAGTCCGCTGATGACCAGGGTAGAGCCTGGGCTCATGGAAACCTTCGTTTGCGTACGCCGGGTTTTTAGCCCAGGCAGAAGAGCTCCATTAAGCTTGATCCCGTTTTCCCAATCCAGTGTGCTCACTTCAGGCTCAAGTGCGATGGAAAGCTGATCCTCCCCTATAATCTGAGGCAGCATTTTCAGCTTCACACCGTATTCCTTCCAAAAGACTGTAACCTTATCTTGCTCTGGCACCCCAACTGGGATCTCACCACCAGCCAGGAAAGTGGCCTCCTGTCCAGCCTCCACAAGGAGTGACGGCTGGGCCAAAATTTTCGCATCACCACTTTCCTCCAAAGCCTGTATCTGGGCCAAAAATGCAGATAGCTCCACAAAAGGGCCACCTGGCAGGTAAGAGAAAGTTTGGGTTCCCACCTCCATGGCACCGCTTGCAGTGGAGCCATACAGCTCAATTCCGAGTTTCTGTGCTCCCTGCCGCGAGAGCTCCACTGCCTGGACCTGAAGGAGCACCTGACCTGAGCGGGAGGGAACCACCAATAAATTTAAAACTTTGCTTGCTGCGGACTGTGCCAATTTCTCTGCCCGCTCCCGCTCCTGATAGCTTGCCACCTGCCCCTCCAGTACTAGAGTCTCCCCCAGAGAATGGACTCTGATCTTAGGGTTGGCTAAAGCCTCCTCAAGGTCCGAGAGCTGAATCCAGCTCCCTCCTCCCACAGTGAGAAAGCTGATCACGTGGGGATAGAAAACTTTCGTAGCCTCAATGAGCCTTTTGGCATCATCCCCGGTTGCCACAGTGCCCCGAATAATGAGGGCACCGTCTGCAGGCTCAATTAAAATGCCACTGCCTCCTATAGCTGCCTGGGCTTTTTTAGCTAAAGACTGGGTATCGTCTGCAACCTTCACTTTGTAGCTTGAAAGGCCTCTGCCATCCCACAGATGCAGCGTAGCCTCCCCGGGTCTTTTACCGTTGATCAAAAGCTGGGCATCTGAGATCACCACAACCTCGCACACATCAGGATCGCTGATGGCAGTGCGCTTAAGACTCCGGGTCGTAAGCAGCTGAGACTGGCCTGTGAAGATTGAGATTGTCTCGGCCACAGAGACCATGGTAAGCAGAATTAAGATTGAAGTTAGTGCAGCAATTCTAGATCGCATTTTCCCTTCCCCCTGTTCAATCAACTGTCACAAAGCTGCGTCTGCCGCCTTGGATGATCTCTATTTGCTTGGGCTTTGCCTTTTCCCTTTCCACTTTCCGCGGTGCGGCTTTCGGTATCCGCACCTGGGCCGGAGGAGAAGACTTGCCTACAAGCTCCCGGGCTGTGGCCTTGGCATCTTCCCTTGTCTCGCCTCCCACAGCTGGCCTCAAGGCTAGGCGCAGTTTTCCCATCTCCTCGGCCAATGTAAGCTTGGCTGCGCCGTGGGCATCCACAGCTAAGGTAACTGTGGTTGCCACTTTTGCCTTTTTCTCTCCTTCTTCTCTGTCCTGGGAGATGGCCAGGACCTCTACGCTCTCTAAAACCGTGGTTGTGGTCTCCTCCCCTGCCTTCTCCCCTGGGAAGGTGGCCAAGACATCAATTCTATCTCCTGGCAGGATAAATCCTGCCACACCAATAACCTCATTTGCTGCCACTGTAATGGCACGCATCCCAGGTGGAATCGCATAAGAAAGAGATGGTTCTTTCCCCTTTTCCACAAGGCGGCCTATGAGGACCTGCTCCCCTGCCATAATCTCTGCCTGTGTCACTCTCCCCACAGCAAGTTCGAGACTACGGAGGGCATCAGAGTGGATGTAGCTTGTGGGTACCTTTTGGCTACTTACCATCTCCTGGGTAATCCGGGTGCGCTGGGGTATAGTTTGCGTTGCAACCACAACCTCCATCAGCTGTCCCCGGGGATCGGCTGCGGGTTTATTGTTTAGAAAGCGGGCTGCCAAAAAGGTGCTGCCTAACGCCAAAAGTAATGCGATAATGAGTGGCCCGCGCATTTGCATGACCCCATCCCCCCTATTTTACTGATATTAACCTATAGGCCAAAAGGCCATAATCCTCACCTGTGCCAAGCTCTGCATCTGCGCTCCAGCGCAGAAAATGGCCACTAACCTCGCTTCCTGTGACGCCTGTGAGAAAGAAGGCTGCAAAGCCCACTATCTGCACCTCTCCCCTGCCATTGAGCTCTAATGAATCGATCACCGGCACAATTGCAAAACGAGGGCAATCAGGAACAAAGTTATCATAGGTGCAAGCTGGCACATGCATGCAACCGCGAATTCGATCGTCTACACCCTGTTTTGTGGGGCCACTCATGTTACCGGTCTCAGTTGGCACCCAGTCTCCTAAAGAAAGGAGCTGGGGATAGCCACGCAAAATATTCTGCCGGTAGTTGCTGGCGCCTGTGTCCCCCAGAGCCAATGCACCGAAGTTACCGCTATAGATGCTGCCGTCTGATTCTGAACCGAATTTGAGGGTATATTCTTGACCAAAAACAAAGTTCTGTTTAACAACGCCAAAGGGAACTGCCCCTTTTATTTTCCCCACTACTCCCACCTGGGCTTTGGCTGAGGCAGAAATAGGAAGCTTTTTCAGTCCAAAAACCTGCGCGAACTTCAAGGGCACATAGCGCCGGGTCCAGATGCCTATTTCCTTTTTTGTGGCCCGTGCCCCTAGCGCATCTTGCATTTGGATCCCATTGGCTTTGGCATATTCCAAGCCCACAGCTTCTGCCTTATCTGGATCTGCTGGCAATTTTTGCACGCCTGCTAAAGCTGCTGCAGTTACTGCCCGCACCAAGCCTTCCCGCTGGCTATACAAAAGTCCGATATCAACTACCAGTGCCACCAGGCTCAAAAGAAAGACAAAAGAGACTGCGATCAAAACTAAAACGGAACCGCGCTCCCTATTCAATCCGCATCACCGCCTTTGCCTTCAGGTGTAGTGTGCCATTTCCAACAATGCTGCCAAAGGGCGTGATAAAGGTGCGAGGATATTCCACTGTGACAGACAAAGGGTGGCCTCTTAGTCTTTGGCCAGATTGGGGGATAATCTTGATCTGGAGAATCCCAGGATCCACATCTTGCGAGACAACCTCAAGGACTTTGGCGCTGATTGCCTCATCACTTCCGCCTAAGGCTCCCACCCGTGCTCCTTCTAAAGAGGCATGATCCAAGGAAAGATAGGTATGAAAGACAAAACCGAACTCCAGCATGCCTACAAGCAAGATTAACAAAAGCGAAATGGCCAGTGCGAATTCCACAAGCGCCTGGCCTCTGTTAGCTTTCGATTTTTGCTGTAGTTTCTTTGGGACCATGGCCTCACCCCCCTAGGAAAAAGTAGGCTCCAACTGCTCCCAGTGCTATGGCTAAAGAATAAGGAAAGCGCTTTTGGCCCAGTTTCCGCAGTTCTTCTTTGGGGATCATAAACACAAGCCACAAATTACGCGCAGACATTGCGCGGCCTATTGGCGCCGCTAGCAGATAACCCAAAGCGATTATCCCGCCTACCACAGCGCCAATTAAAGCTGTGGCCAAGACGAACTTGGGCCCCCACAGGGCCCCTATTCCAGCTAAAAGCTTTACGTCTCCCGCTCCCATGCCGCCCAGAGCAAAGGGAATAAACAATAGTGCAAGTCCCAGGGCAAAGCCTGCCCCTGACTGGCCCCAGCTGCCCTCTGCAAAATTAAGAATCAAGGCAGAGACTAGCAAAAAGAGAATAATCAGGTTTGGAATTCGCCTGGTTTTTAGATCCCAGGCTACAGCCAAAACCAGACCTATGAGGGTGTAGCAGATTTTTATCGTTAAAAACATAAATGTTCACCTTTTAAAAATACCCCGCCCGCGGGGTGGCGGGGCAAATTAATTCTTAAGGAGTTGTCTCTGCTGCTTCAGGCAGATTATCTGTGGTGCTTTGGAATAAAGCAGCGATTCTTTTACCTAAAGGTCCTAAGGCCACAATAACTACGATTGCAATCAAAGCGATAATAAGGGCATACTCAACCATTCCCTGTCCATCTTCTTCATGCCATAAGCGGCTAAGTAAGTGAAACATATGAGTCCCTCCTTTTTTGATAAAAAAACGGCCTGTCCCACCCCGCGTAAAAAAGAAACCCATCTGTTGCCGTATACAGATGGGTATGGTGATATACCATCACCTTCTCCGGCAACCCGACTGTCATAACCTCACAGAGGCTTTAGACTCGTGGCTTTGCGTCCCTGGCTTTCACCAGGTTTGCCAAGTAACAGAGATTTAGGAACCATATTTGACCACTACAACTATAGTAGACCTTTTGGTAGAATTTGTCAAGAGTGTATAATGACAATGTGACATAAATGTAAAAATACCAGTTCAAATATTTATATTGTCTAGACACTTTCCGCAAAAAAACAACACCCACAAAGGCTTTGTAGGTGCTGAAATTTAAAGTTGATATGAGCAATTGTCCGAGTAGGGAAACTATGTTGGAAGACAAAGTGAGAGACAATAATTTCGTATATGTGAAAGGATGACCAAATACTCTTCAAGTCTAACTTATTTTCTAAACCAATCAACAACATCTTGTTGGTTTGATGTCATTCTTTCCACAATAGCTTTCATAAAAATAGAGGCTATCTTTTTAAAATAGCCTCTACCACACTTTCTATCTTAGATAATCCCTATATTTCCCCTCTACTCTTTTACCTCCCACCCGTTCCAACCTGCATCCTCAAATCTTTCAGTTAAGACAAGTTTTCGCAATAAAGACGCTATCTGTGTCCCAGATTGCCGATAATTGGACGGTCCACTCCACATCGCATCTGCCATATATGGTATCTTGGAAATAAAGCCGGGCAGGCGATCCCAGGTGGTGGCAAGCACACCTAAAGTATGAAGTTTCTTTGCCCCCTCAGCTAAACCCTGCATGTTCTCCCCTCTATCCCAGGGAGAAAGAAGGGTTTCAAAGCCTTGCTCTACAAAAAACTTCGCTGTGGGAACATCATTCTCCTCAATACTATATTGCCAGTCAGCGATGATAATATCCCGATCCAGCAAGGGAAGGGCCTTGGGAATAGAATCACCTGTTGCAATATTGGGCGCTTTCCACACACTTTTATCCAAAAGCGCATCTCCCCACATAATAGCTCTTCTCCCCTGCTCTTTGAGCTCTTTTGAAAGGCCATTTAGGTACTGTGCAAGCATCTTGGGGCCGTCATTTGGGCTGCATTTATCGCAGGTTGCATATGACCGTGCCTCATCGCAGCCGATATGGAAATAATCACCTGGTCCACAAAGCTCAATCAGCTCTTCTCTGATTTGTCGCAGAAGCTTCAATGTGTCAGGATTGCTCAGGCACCATGTCCAGCCATCGGGCTCAAAAAGCATAGCAAGCTTTGGATTCTGGTTTAAAATTACGTGCCTGCCAAAACATTCTCTGGCAGCCGCTGCATGTCCCAGGTGGTTGAACATGGGTATAACCTGCATTCCCATGCCTCGGATCATATTGATTAGGGGCTTGATTTCCGCTTTCGTAAAGAAATGTTCTTTCCAATGCAGCTCTGGCATTGCATCATATTCCAATGTGCCCCAAAACTCAAGGACCACATGGGTAAACTTCATCAAGCCTGCCATTTTGATTGCCTTCTCTAAAAGGACTAATTTAGTTTCAGGGAAGACGCAAAGATGAATCCCTCGAAAATCTAGATCAGGGCGATCTTCGATGGTGACATATGGTGCAGCAAAACTTTCCTCTCCCGCCTCCAGACAGCGAGGATTGATAAGTTGCAGGATAGTGGAGAAGGCATGGGTGAGGCCTGCACTGTCGGCTGCAGCCAGGGCAAAACCCTCTTTGGTTACTTTCACTGAATACTCGAAACCAGTGGCAAGTGTTGGTATTGTCTGGGGCTCTGTCTCTGAAATCACTGCAGAAAACTGAGGCAATTTCTCACAGGTTTGAATCTTGAGGGTACCCGCTCCCATGGTAAAGTTACGCCATAACTCCTGGATTGTGTCAAGCTTGAGTGGATCGTCCAAATTGCAGTATAGGTTTATTTTACTTCCAAATTCATACACACCACCGTCCCACGCTACCTGGTGGGGCTCCGGATAAATCGGACGAGTAAGTTTCATTGTTCTACCTCCAATTAATAATTTAGACTTCATCCCAACAACTCTATGCTTTATCTAGATAGGGAATATGTATCGGCACAGGCAAAAGCCTGCCAAATAATCCTAAACTTTTCGTAAAAAATGGTCCACCCAACAGCGCCCCCACAAGCTGGGGTTCTTCTAGCTCAACGTAGGAAGCAGCCCCACGGCCTTCGCGGGATGTAAAATTTGAGCCATCCCAGGTTATTGTTGCAACCTGTACCTTTCCTTGCCACTGGCAGCCAATGGAAATTTCAAATGGGGGCAACTTTGTGGCAGCCTGCCCAAAATAGGGACTTAGAGCGCAGGCGAGTCGCGGCCAATCAACAATCCTAAACATACCCTGAGGAACCATAGTCCAATAGCTGGCTGCCTCATAAAGACGCCTTTGGGAAGGTGTTGAAATTGCCTCAAGCTCAAAGGAAGCACCCTGGCCGAAGGTCCAGTCAATCGCTCCCAAAATAAGCTCTGGCTCTTTGCCACCGGGAGAGACAACCTCCTGAATGACAAGATCGCCTCCCGTCTCCCTTCTGGAGATTAAATAGCCATCATCTCCCATAAACACCCGCACACCTGAGCGAAGAAGAACCAGCTCAAGGAATTGCCGCGCAACTCTATATTCCAAGGTACTGTGCAGCCGGCAAACATTGCTTATTACAACCGGATCCCCAGGATCCACCTCTTCGATTATTGCAGGTTTTATTCCTGCCCGGGCTAAAGATCTGCGATTAAAATCCAACAGATATTTCTGGCCACAGTGCTCATAGCCGAAATGACCATACCGTTGCCGATCCCCCCACAGTACAGAAAGGGGCATCTTCCGCTCCTCCATGATCCTAATGGAAGTATCCATCAGCTTTGACATATACCCCTTCCCTCGTGCCTCGGGATCCGTTGCCACACCACTGATGGCACCTGTAATTATAGTGCTGGGGCCAACCACAAGTTCTAAGGGATAGGTACCCACATGGCCAACGATTTTTCCCTCATTTTTTAAAATTAAGGCACACTCCGTTGCTTGGGCCCAAAGGTTAGGGGATCTGCGGATAAAGAAACTACGGCCATGTCCGAAGGACCTCTCTAAAAAACGCTGAAGTTCCTCCTGTTCTCCTTCCTCGAGTAACCTTATTTCCTCTTGCATGCTAAATCCCCACTCTTCTCTTTAGTTAAAACATAATCATTGAAAGCGAGTTTACACACACTCCTCAGCTAAGAGTTGCATTCTCTTAAGTTCTCCAACTGCGAATGCTTTGGGCGATACATGTTACCACTATATGCTTTTAGAATTTCAAACAAGAGCCTTGCCACCAGTTCATGTCCTTCTTCTCCAGGATGGTTTGTGCCGTTTGCAAGGAGCAGATTTATATCACGTCCCCCGCTTTCCCACCTTCTCCAGACACTGAAGGCATCCACTATAGGTATATCAAGCTCCCTCGCTACGACTCGCATTGTTTTCGCATAAGCATCCACAATACCTTCCTGTGAGCGTTTTATCATAGGAGCTACTAATTTCCTTTGATTTTTGTGGATATTTGGGTTAACCCCAGTTAGCATCATGTTCGGTGTTATAAAAACCAAATCCGCCTTTGTCTGTCCTCGAATTCCCTCCGCCATGCGTCGCAAAGAGCTTGCATAGATCTCAAGACCCTCTATGCCAGCACCGGAATCATTAAGACCGAAGCTGACTGTTACCAGGTCTGGATCGAAAGCTAGCACATCTCGCTTCAGGCGGCTAAGGCCTCCCTGTGCTGTATCGCAGGCAACACCAGCGTTAATAACAGACAAGACAGTACCGGGAAACTGTGCGTGTACTCGCCTCTGGAATTGAGCATGATAAACATCTTCATGATACAGGGGACTGCCTGCTGGATCATGTTCCCGAAAGCCTTGAGTCACACTATCTCCAAAAGCTACATAGATCACGGGACGAGCAAACCTATCGTCAGCTTTTTCCTTTAATCTCTTGCAAAATCGTAGCATCTCTACCACCAGTTTCAATCACATTTTAAAAATATTAAAATGAACTTTACCTACAGTTGGTTATACAACAGATCCACATCATCCCTATAGGGAATAGCTGCCATCACGCCTCGTCTGGTCACAGCAAGACCGCTGGCAACAACTGCATACCTGGCTGCAGCTCGTAGCTCAAATCCTCGGGCCAGGGCAAAGGTCAATGCCCCATTGAAAGTGTCGCCGGCACCTGTGGTATCCACAGCCCGGACAGGCACGGCTTCAATCCAGGTAATTCTTCCCCCATCGCTCATAAGTACGCCTCTCTCACCTAAAGTGATAATCACGCGTCTCGCCCCCAGGCTGTGGATTCTCCCCGCCAGCTCCACAGGTGATGCGCCAACTTCCATTCCGGCCAGTGCAGCTGCCTCCCCCTCATTGGGAGTGAGGACATACACTTGCTGGAATATATGGGGGTCAAACTCGCCTGCGGGAGCAGGGTTGAGAATCACCCGCACACCCAGTTCTCTTGCAAGGTCCACAGCTGCGTATAAAGTTTCAGGGGGCAGCTCATTTTGCAAAAGTAAAAACTCACTTTGGGCAATAGAGGAGCGGGCCTTTAGAATATCATCGCAGGTGAGAGACTGACTTGCCCCCGGGAAAACAATCACACGACTTGTCCCTTGGGAGTCATAGATAATGGAGGCGCTTGCTGTGGGTTTGCTACATTGTTTGATAAAATGATCAGTAATTCCTTCTGCCTTCAGATAATCTTCGCAAAGCTTTCCAAAAGTATCGTCTCCCACTGCGGTAATAAAACAGACAGCGGCACCAAGCCGCGCTAGGGCCACTGCCTGATTATAACCTTTGCCACCGGGTTCTGTGAGATATTCTCGGCTGATTACAGTCTCGCCTTTCTTGGGAAAACGCTCCACTCCCATAAAGATGGAAGCCCCGTAAAGTCCCATCACGGTGATCTTGGGCGTTTTTCGTGCCATGAGCTCACCCCGTTTTTATAGGTGCTTAAGCCTGCCTTTGTATTTCTCCAGATACTCCCTATTATGAGCCTCGCCGCCGGCAGCATTGTTGCTGGCAAAAACCGGAGGTGTGATCCCACGTTTTTTAAGCTCCCCTGCTGCCTCTACCATGAGACAATTGATCATAAACGTAGCTGCCATAGTGGAGCTGGGCCCAACCTTGAGGGGTGTACCTTCAAGCTCCAGGGTAGCATCACCCAGCTCCACAAGGGAGTCAAGATACAGATCTACTACCTCCCAGAGATGCTTGCCGCTGGAATGCCGGGATTTCTCATCGAAATAGCAAGAGGAAGTAATGGCGAGGACTTTCAATCCTCTCGTTTTGGCGCAAAGTGCCATCTCAATTGGCACAGAATTGATTCCAGAGTTTGAGACCACAATTAGCAGATCCCGAGGCTCGAGGTTGTAGTTATCAATCAAAAGTGACCCATAGCCCTCAAGGCGCTCCAGTCTGCTGCTTTTGGCAGCACCCTCGTGGAGCATGAGGCCTGGATCTAAAATGGCATTGATGGGCACCAGGCCCCCTGCTCTGTAGAATACTTCCTCGCAAATCAGATGGGAATGACCGCAGCCGAAAATATGAACAATACCATCTTCGCTAATTGTGTTTGCAATCAGCTGTGCAGACTGCTTCATTTTCTCCCCTTGACTGTGGTAGATATCCGCTAAGATCTCATTTATTTTCTGATAGTATCTATCCATCACAGCGATCACCCCCCTTTGGCTTATTTCCGTCCCAAAACCCTGTTGTAGTTTGCACCTAACCTATCCCAAAGTTTTAGGGCATCCGGGGCTGCCAGCACTGTTCCATAGCCGCCTCTGTAGGTCCAGGCAGAGAGCCGATCCACACCTAATGATTCGTAAAGATCCACAACCCTGTCCATCATTTCAAAATCTGCGGGCTGTTTGTAATAGTTCATGATCCATCTTTCCGATGGCTTATTGTATTTTTTCGCAATCTCCACAGTTCTTTGAGTGATATGCTTGAAGAAATCAAAGGGCAGCTCCCAATTGATAATTGTGGTGGAGAAAACATCAAAGTAGGGGGATGCTGCAACTCGGTCCCAGTTATCATAGCCTCTGAGCTCCGTCACATAGTAGCTGTTCAATGTGGCATGAACGCACATTGTGATCTCAAAGCGGCTGTCGATTTCCTTAATTTTGCGCGAGGTATCCTCCAGGATAAACATGGCCTCACGCCATCTGAATTGCTTTACATCATCATTCATTACCTTGGGCATTTCATAGCCATAGTAATCGAAGAACTTCTTTTGGCACACAGAGCATCTGCAAGTCCAGTCATCTCCCGCACCTCCTGTGATTGAGGCATAGGATTTAGGCAATGCATAATGGGGCTCATCCCAAAAGAAGCCATCTGCATCAGTCTCCCGGGCAAGTTTTAGGCAAATTCTCTGAAAGTAATCCCGAAAAGAGTTGGTATTGAAACAGGCAAAAGGTAGTGGCTCGCCGGTGAGGGCTGATACCTGTCTGTTGTTAATGTTGTTCTGTAGAAAAAGGCTAACCTGCTCACCGCCGAAAAATTTGCCAATTCCCCATGGATCCAAAATTACCCTCAAGCCCATTTCTTTAGCCTTGTTCACGATTTTATTGATAGATGGGAACCAAAAGTCCATATCAAACTCGGTGATAGCCAAAATCACCGTGGTGCAGCCATGATCCACCATTTCTTTAAAATCTGCTTCTGCATGCTCAACATAGTTCAAACCATAGTAGCTGATGGCTGTTTGTGTTATCGCCATTTTTACGCCTCCCTTGGAAAAGTTATTATTTGAAGAACACAGGCTGACCAAGAGCTATTGACTCATAGCAATTGAGCATAGCCTCTACTGTCTTCTTATGCCACCTAAGATCTATCTTTGGCTTTTTACCCTCTGTCACACATAAATGGAGTTCATCCATCATCCCTACCCACTCATCGAAGTAAGTATACTGAATGGTGTATCTGTTATTGGGTCCCCCGCAAAAATAAACATTAGGACCGAACGCATCTGCCTGAATAACTCCATCTGTGCCCACTATGGTGAAGTTCACTTCCATGCGTTTGGGGAATACTTCCCAGCCTGGGGCCGGAATCTTGATCCGCTCCTCTACCCGGGACCAAGAAGGGTCTAGGAGGAACTTCATCCCATTTTCCATCTCACCTGTGACGTAGAGGAGATCCTCCTCTATGAGATCAGTTCTAATATTATCGCCGGCATCGGAGAAGACGTAATTGTAATCAGATCCTGCAATCCAGCGCACAAGGTCAAAAATATGGGGGTGATCTGAGAGGGCTCCGCCGCGAAAGCGGCTATCGCCGGGCTTCAGTGGAACCCGGCTCCCATAAGATAACTCCGGCACACCCTGCCAGGGAAAGGCCCACACAGGCGAGAGTGTGATGTTTGTAGCGTTGAAAGAGATGATTTTGCCGATGACACCTTCCTCTACAAGCTCCATTACCCTTTTTACTGCAGGGTTGTAGTGGAGCTCAAGCTCCACTTGGCAGATGACACCTGCCTCATCCACAAGCTTTATCATCTGGTCATACTCATCCATGTCGAAGGTGGGAATTTTCATGGAGAGTATATGTTTTTTGTATTGGCAGCAAGTCTTTACCTCTTCCATGTGTCTGCTGTTTTCCGAGGCCAAGACCACAGCATCAATTTCAGGATGTCGCTCCAGCATCTCCTCTAGCGTAGAATAAAGAGGGATCCCATAACCTAGCGAATTGAAGTGATTGGCAATAGCTTCATCCGGGCAGCTTACAGCAACCCAGTTGAGTTTTGGATTTTCCATAAGTGTGGTGTAATACTTGCGCACATGGGCATGGGTTAAAGATGAAATAGCAACATTAATGGGCTTCATAATTCTCACGCTCCCCTCAAAACAGCAGTGTTCTCAAGCTTTTCAGCAGCCAAAACCGCTGCCCTGTATACTTTTTTCGCCTGTTGATAAGTCTTTTGCAATTCCCCAATAAGCTTTGGCTCCGCTAAGACTGAAGCAATAAACCTTACTTTCGCGATCTCATCGTAGCTGAGACCATAGAGCTCAAAGTCCACATCGTTGTAGATGGTAGTCCCTTTGGAATTGTAAAGATAGATTGGGTAATGCTCAACTTGTGTATCAACTGCAGTGTCTGTAATAACGCCTGTTTTAGCTATGATTTCATGAAGCAAAATTGGTGTCTTGGTCTGAGCGGTGCCGATCTCGGCACTGATCTTGATCCCCTGCTCAGTTGAAAAAATCGCATTGCAGTAATCATCTTGAGTACTTGCAAAAACCTTCTCTACCCTGTCACCTAAAATCCACTGGGCGATATCTACCTCTTGTACCAAAATGTTTGCTAGATTAGTTCCTTTCGGAGCTATATGTTTAATTCTCATCCCCACAGGGTCCTGCACTATTTTATCCAGGAGATTTTTTCGCATTTCAAAATAGCGCCGCTGGCTCCGCCAGGCAAAAAGTGGCACATCTCCTCCCTCGCACTTCTCTTGGGAGAAGTCAGAGCAGAAGTTGAACACGCCCTTGTCGCACTCTACGGTGATGGTGCTCTCAGAGGTAGTAATACTTTCAATCTTGGCCAGCTGATATTTTTCTGCAAGATATTCGATTGCTGACTTTAAGTTAATATTCTCCATTCCCCTTCACCTCTCTCTTAATAATTTAGCTGTATTATAATAGCTTCACGCGGCCAAAGTATTTATCGATGTACTTTTTGTTGTATTCATCGCCGCCTTCAACATTGGCACTGGACCAGACAGGGGGCTCTATGCCAAGATCTATGCACGCCTTAGCAGCTTCGATCTCAAGTCTGTGGGCAATATAAAAATGGACCAGGTTGGAAATAGGGCCCATGGGGGTTTTGAGGCCCGGCACCTCCACCACAGTGTCACCTACGGGGTTATAATCGTCTATACAGACATCTGCAAGCTCAAAGAGGTTCTTTTTTGAAGGATGTCTGATAAAGCTATCGGTGGGTATTTCCTCCTGCCAATACGAGCTTGCAACTGCAATTATCTTCACGCCTGCCTTTTTCGCCTCCAAGGCAGCATCAATGGTAGCTGCGTTAATACCGATATTGTGGAAAATGATCAAGACATCATCTTTTTGCAGATTATAGTATTTGAGAATAGAGCTTCCGTAGTTGACGCAGCGCTCAAGTTCTAAGTATTTCAAAGCCTGGTTGAAGACAGTGAGGCCATTTTCCACAATGGGATTGATGTTGCTCAGGCCCCCTGCCCGAAAGAACATCTCCCCTACAGGGAGAGTTGTGTGGCCTCCTCCGCCGAAGACATTGATCAATCTGTCCTCTCGAATCGCTTGGGCCATCAATTCTGCAGCTTTCATTAGATTCTCGTGCTGTTCTTCCTCAACTCGAGTCAGAAGTTCAATTACTTTTGGTAAATAACCCAATGTTTGGTCCTCTGCCATACCCAATCCTCCTCTTATTTTTTTGGAAGGCATCTCGCGAATTTCGAGACGCCACTTTAGAATTATTGCATCCTATCTTCATCATACCGAAGTTTTGTCTTGGGAGAAACACATCTTTTTACCTTTATTGAACAAATTATGTCCAATTCGGCTCACAGTAGATTTAGATGGCACTATGGCTGCTGTTCTCTCATAGTTTATTGTAAGCTCAAAAGGTGAGGTGCTACCACACAATTTTTGCGCAAAAGCTATCATTTTTTGCTTTGAATGCAAACTCTTATCCCTTAAGTCCAGTGAGAGTAATGCCACGGGTGATGTATTTTTGCAAAGCAAAGAAGACCACGATGGGTGGGAATTTAATAGTATATTAGAAATCGGGCAATATATTGTCGGTATTTTTTTATATTGTGGATCGAAGGTTTCCGTTTGCTCGAATTTCGTGCAAAACTAAACGATGGTTAAACGCTTTGTTTCCAATGCTTTGGGCTATTTCTAATTCCGATACTTTCCGATTGTCGATTTAACATGGCCAACTCTTTATAACCTCTCACAGCTCTCACCTCACTTCCATATTGACACTCATAGGGGGCAGGCGCCCGTGGATTCCGGGGCTGAGTCTCGTGCGGATACTCATATCTCCACAAACGTTAATTCAGGATAAAAAAGGGATTAGCTCAACTTTCGAGAAATAGTTTTCATCAGGTCACGTCAAAATCACCTAGGGAGTGATTAAAATTATTATCAGCGCTAGTAGAAGAACAGATCTCCCGGCTTTCTATACACCCTGGCTGCTCAGGAGAATCGAATCCGGGTATTGCAAGTGGACAAACCCATACAATCCCAAACAAATAAAACAGATCAACCTTCAGGTGGATGCTGTAGACGCCTTTGTCTTCTGGAGCAAAAACCCAGCCCCACTCCTTCCCCATCTACCTATGCTAGATAATAGAGGCTACCGCTACTACTTCCAGTTCACCTTAAACCACTATCCCCTATCTTTAGAACCCAATCTTCCTGATCTGTCCACGCGCCTTAGCTACTTCCACCAGCTCTCTCGGCAAATTGGCTCCCAGCGCGTGGTTTGGCGCTATGATCCGATCATCATTTCCAATAAAACATCGTTCAGTTATCATCTTGAAGCCTTCAGTCAGCTAGCCTGTGCCCTGCAAGGTGCAACCTGGCGCGTAGTCATAAGCTTCCTTGACTTATACCCGAAGCTTAACAGACGTCTGGCCAATCTCAAACAAAGGCACGGCATCAAGATCATAGACCCATTAGCTTCAGAGCAAAGAGAGCTGATAGAGTTCTGTCATGCTCTGGCCCGGGTTGCCAGGGAAAATGGCATGGAAATATTCACGTGCAGCGAGAATCTAGATCCCAAGATCGTGGGAATAGAGCATGGGGCTTGTATAGATGGAAAGCTACTTGAGTCTATAGGAGTTAGGGGAGACTTCAAAGCAGATAAATCGCAACGGAAAAATTGTCTTTGCAAGACTTCAATTGATATTGGCACCTACAACACCTGTCCACACAATTGCACCTACTGCTATGCAAACGGGAAAGAGGAGACTGTGAGCAGAAAAATAGCCCAGCATGACCCCAAAGGCCCCTTTTTAATAGCCCCTAAATAAAAACGCCCAGCCAAAGCTGAGCGCATATCTCATGGAAGGCAACTATCTTCCCATTAAAACTTACCTTAACCTTCAAGAAACAGGAAATGGTACTCATTCCCTGTTTCGGTCTCTTCATTAAAACCTCACGGCTCCAATAGCTCTCCCCCGCCTTGGGCCTCTAGCCTCCCCTCTCGGAGCATCACCACGTGATCTGCAATTTCTCGGGCCTGCTCCTTAGAATGGGTCACCATGATCATGGTCAGGCCGAGCCTCTCGCGAAGCTCCCCCAGGAGCGCTAAAACCTGCCCACTAGCCCTCTCATCTAAAGCACTGGTAGGCTCATCTAGAAGCAACACTTGAGGATCATTTGCCAGGGTCCTGGCAATATTCACCCGCTGCTGTTGGCCTACAGATAGCTGCCCTGAGGGACGAAAAAGTAGCTCCTCCTCAAGGCCCACCATGGCCAAAAGCTCCCTGCCCCTGGACTCAAAATCGGTTTTAACACCCCGCAGCTTCGGACCATAGGAGAGGTTGTCCAGGACAGTACCAGCAAAAAGATATGGCAGCTGGGAAATCATCCCCACCTGTTGCCTGAGCTTGAGCACCGGCCACAGCCCAATCTCCTTCTCCCCTAAGTAAATCTTGCCCTCTGAGGGGTCCACAAGTCTGTTGAGGAGCCTGAGCACAGTGGACTTCCCCGCCCCAGACGGACCCCAGAGAATAGAGATCTTGCGGCTGGGGAAGGTGAAAGTTAAATCCTCAAGCACCTCCTTCTCACCTAAACTCAGAGAGACTCCCTCAAGCCTGATTTCCATGATCTTCCACTCCCACTAACTGATGATCTCGCGTAAAAAAATGACTATAAGCCAGAAGAGCCACACCGATAGTTGTCAGGGCAGTTGCAGCTGCAATCATATAGGTCACCATCACCTGATAGCGCACAGCCAAAGCAGGCCTAGTGCCCGCTATAATCTGCCCTGTCATCATCCCGGGCAGCTGCACTATCCCCACTGTCATCATCCCGGCAACTGTAGGCATCATAGCCGAGCGGAGCGCCTCTCGCAAGTATGGTGCCACAGCTTGTCTTGATGTGGCGCCCAAAGACAGTGCAACCTCAATCTGCCCTCTGTGTGATTCAATCTCTCCTGTGAGGCGATTCACAACTAAAGCTGCCCCAGTCATGCTATTGCCGATAATCATCCCAGCTAAGGGAATCACATACCGCGGATTATACCAAGGCTGCACCTTCAGGATCAGCAGCACCACCAAACCCAACGTCAAAAGGCTGGATGCACCTATAGCTACAAACATTTGCCCAGGAAGAGCACCCCAGCGCACACTCTGTCTTGCATAGGCTGTGCGGGCTGCAACTGCAATCATCACAAACAAGGCCAATACTACCAGGTACCATTTTTGCAAATCGAAAATTCCCTGCAGAAGATAACCCACAGCCATCAGCTGCACAAAAGAGCGCACTGTACCCACGAGTAAGTCTCGCCCCAGTCCTAACTTCTGCCAATATGAAAGAAATATGGTGATCCCGATCAAAAGTAAAGCTAAAGCCAGATCCCCTAAACTTAACGCAATGTAAGTTCCCACCTTCTACACTCCTAATCCTAGGGCAAAACTCGCCCGAAAGTACTTATCCCCATGATACAATTCTTTCCTGCCGAAGACAAGCTTTTTGCTATTGACAAAACTCACAATTTATATATAAACTGGAGATGGATATATAAAGGAAGGAAATTCCATCGAGCGGAGGTGCATCATCAAAAAACAGATGTATAGCCTCGTTTAAATAACTTCTCTCGCAGCTTCTACCCTATTATCAAATGAAGGGATTGATTATGGTGCAAAAATCAAAACTGATCAGCTCTCTGTTGGTCCTATTGGTCTGTCTCAGCTCCGCACTGACTTTTGCCGCACCTGCCAAAATTAGAATCGCAGTCCTCCCCTTTAAAATGGGCCAAACCTCAACCTGGTGGGATTGGTCCTGGGATCCTGGCACTGGCATCAGTGACATGGTAGTCACAGACCTTGTAAACCATGGCAAGTTCTCAGTTTTTGAGCGGGAACGCTTAGAAGAAGTCTTAGGGGAGCAAGTTTTGGGGCAAACTGGCCTTGTGGATGCCAGCACAGCTGCCAGCATCGGCAAACTCCTAGGTGTGCAGCTACTACTCATGGGTACTGTGACTCGCTTTGATCTGCAAACCAAAAGCATCCGCCTCCCCATTGTGGGCGAGGTTGGGGAATCCACAGCCACGGTACAGCTGGATCTACGCCTGGTGAACGTGGAAACAGGCGAGATCATCACCGCTCTCAGAGGGGATGGCCAAGATAAGGCACGCAATCTCGCTTTGGGCTCCCTCTTTGGCACCTTCCAGGACTTCTCCTTTGAAAGCACAGAGTTCCATACCACGATCTTGGGCAAAGCCACAACCACAGCTGTAGGCCAGGTTGTGAAGGGGATCGTGGATAAAACCAAAGACATGGAAGGGAAAGCTTTCTCAGATCGAGTTATAAGTGGCCTTGTGGCTGATGTAACCGGCAAGGAGGTAACCCTCACTGTAGGCAAGAATAATAAAGTCCAGAAGGACGACATCTTCCAACTGCAGCGCAAAGTTAAAGAGATTAAAGACCCCTCTACAGGCGCTGTGATCCGGGTGGTGAAAGAGGATATCGCCCAGATTAAAATCACCGAAGTCTACGACGGTGCGTCAGTGGGTGTGATTACCAAAACAGAGGCTGGAAAAACAGTCCAAGTTGGCGACCTTGCAGAGCTCTCCCAATAACCCAAACCACAAAAGCCCAGATACCTGGGCTTTTTTAATCCCTCCAAAAAACTCGCTTTTTAATCGATAACCTGTGATTATTAAATAGTAGCCAAAGCATGCTTTTGCGCAAAATCCACAAACACATCCCGCATCAAAGCTTGGCCCCTTTTGTTGGGATGGATCCCATCGGCACAAAGTAGCTCACTGTAATTTCGCACTAAAAAAGCATCCCGCAGCTCAATAAAAGTACAGTTGTTTTCATATGCTAGCCGCCCTAAAGCAAGGGAATATCGCTCTTGATGCCGATAAATATATTCTAGATCATCCCCCAAATATTGAGCTATACTTTCCCGATTTAGCCCCGATGTAATCCACTTGAAATACCGCTGGGAATGAATGGGAGGCAAAGACATCATGATCACAGGAATTTCCCGCTCCTTTAGCGCTGAAATCATCTGTTGAATGTTCTGTTCGAATTGCTCAAGAGGAGTATTTGGCTGGTGGTCAGCATTAGGATTTGCTGCTACCTCCTCCCACCTATAGTCACAGTCGTTGCCGCCAAACTCAATAATTGCCGCAGAAATATTTTGCTCTTGCCTTAAATCTTTGCCTAAGATTTCTTTTCCCTTAGAAGATGTGCAGCCAAAACGAGCTCTATTTTGAATCTTAACTCCCAAATAGTCTGCACACTGGGCCATGCAATTATCTTTGAAGATTTGGTAACGCCCCCCTTCGAAGATGACCCCCTTGAGAAGCGAATCCCCCCAAACAACAAGTTTCTCAAGCATTGCCTTTTCCTTTCTCGTATCTATCATCACGTTTAATCTAGTATCCAATACCAGTATAACATGTATTTATAAACTTGCAACCTCTTTTTCAATAATAGTTCTTTGCGTTGGGCTATAGGTACAGCAAAGCCCCAGGACGGTCCTGGGGCTTTGCTATGGAAGCTGTTTCTTAGCTTAACTTTTTTTCTCCTTATGTCGGCTCTGCTCTGGCAGCGCGTCAATAATACATTCCGCTGCCATCCGCATGCTATTTGCCTGCAAGACAAATTCTAAGACTAACCCCCGGAGCATCTCCTCAAGCTCCTGAGGGGGACAGGACTCCAATTCTGCTCCCAGGCGCTGGGCTACAGTATGCAGAGCCTGGTCTTGTTTTTGGCGATACTCCTCTAAAACCTCTTGGGTCTTTTCCTCCACCAAAAACTGATTGAGGAATTTAGAGATCTGGCTGATGGGCAAGATTTGTTTACTGGTATGGATGGCCAACAGCCGCGCCAGATGATGAACATCATATTTTTTCTTTATAGGTGGCGGAATCACCTTTTTTTTCACATAGTTATTGATCATAGAAGGGGTGATAGTCTTTTCATTTTCATCTTGAAGCAAGTCCTTGAGCTGTGTCTCCAGAAAGCTCACTACCTGATCTAGGTATAAGGGGATCTGGGGCAGGGACTCCCAGCTTGGGGTCCTATATTCACTTATTTCCCGGGTCCATTTTAAAACTTCTTCTTTAGCCTTTTGCACAAAAACACCTCCCGTCTCTACCTTACTATACCACGTTCTAGAAAACTTGCAACATCTTTTCAAATACCCTTTACATTGATACCTAAACCTGCTAACATAGAATCAAATACTAGATAGAGAGGGCAGGTATTTTAAATGCGAGATTTTGTCATTGTCACAGACTCCACAGGTGACCTGTCTCCAAAAGCACTGGCAGATGGACAAATCCAAGTAGCGCCGTTGAACTTTTCCTTTGGCTGCGAAGAATTCAAGGACCTGCCAGGAGGACAAGAAATAGATAGCGCCACCTTCTTCCAACGGCTACGAAGTGGGGAGATGCCAACCACAGCCCAGGTAAATTCAGGAACCTTTCTCAAGCTCTTCTCCTCTATCCTCCAGGGAGGAGGGGATCTACTCTACATCGCTTTTTCCAGCGCTATGAGCGGAACCTACAATTCCGCAAAATTGGCAGCCCAGAGGCTTGCATCCCTTTATCCAAGACAAAAAATTATGCTGCTGGATTCCAGAAGCGGCTCTATGGGCCAGGGTATGTTTGTGGAACTTGCAGCGAAGCTGAAGCGAAGTGGACAAAGCCTCCAGGAGATATATGAGAGCCTCTTGGCAAAGCGCTACTCTGCCCAGCACTGGTTCACAGTGGACGATCTGAATTTTCTCAAGCGAGGCGGCAGAATTTCCGCGACCCTCGCTGCAGCCGGCACCTTTTTAAATATTAAACCCATCTTAAATGTAAATAAAGCAGGGCAAATCGTTCCCTACACGAAAATCCGAGGCCGGAAAAAGTCCATGAACTTCCTTGTGGAAAAGGTAGCTGAAACTTTTGTAAACCCCAAAGAGGAAGTTATTTACGTCTCCCATGCCGATTGCCTGGAAGACGGAGAAGAGCTAGCCTCCATGATCCAGGAGAGGGTAGGGCCCAAAAAGATTCACCTGCAAAGCGGCGGCCCCATTATTTCATCCCACTGCGGCCCAGGGGCTTTAGGCGTTTTCTTCTTCGGTAAAGAAAGAGCAACTTAACCCTACAACTATGCAACTTCAGCTTGAGCTTAGCGTATTCTCTTAACTATAGAGGATAAAAAACTGCAGTGTTTTTTGCAAATTCTCTTTACATGTTTCCGAAACCCTGGTAACATGGAAGTAAATACTAGCAAGATAGGGAAAGGATATTCTAAATGCAAGATTATGTGATTGTAACCGACTCCACATGTGATCTACCCCTGGCCACAATTGAGGAGAAGGGAATCCAGGTGGCGCCCTTGACCTTCTCTTTTGGTGATGAGGAATATCGTGATCTGCCCGGTGGTCAAGAGCTGGAGCTAACAACTTTTTTTCAGAAACTCCGCTCGGGCCAGATGCCGACTACAGCTCAGGTGAACCTGGGCACCTTTACCCAAATCTTCTCCTCTGTCCTCCAAAGTGGACAGGATCTCCTCTACATCGCCTTTTCCAGTGCGCTCAGTGGCACCTATAACACTGCAAAGTTAGCTGCCCAAAAGCTGGCCTCCTCCTACCCTAAACAAAAAATTATGGTGGTAGACTCCCGCAGCGGCTCCCTAGGACAGGGCCTGCTTGTGGAGGTTGCAGCGAAGCTGAAGGAAGGTGGCCAGAGTCTTTCGGAAGTATATAATTGGGTAGCAGACAAAAGCACTCGGGTGCAGCACTGGTTCACAGTGGATGATCTGAATTTTCTCAAGCGTGGCGGCAGAATTTCCGCAGCCTTAGCTGCTGCCGGCACCATTCTCAGCATTAAGCCTATTTTAAACTTGAATAAAAGTGGCCAAATCCTTCCCTTTGCCAAAATCCGAGGCCGCAAAAAATCATTAACCTTCCTTGTAGAGAAGCTGGCTGAAGCTTTTGAAAATCCCAAAGACGAGGTAGTCTATATCTCCCACGCGGATTGCTTAGAAGATGGACAGGAGCTTGCCTCCATGATTCAAGATAAAGTGGGACCCAAACAGATCTTCCTCCAATTAGCCGGCCCCATCATCTCATCCCACGTGGGCCCTGGCGCCTTGGGGGTCTACTTTTTAGGCAAACAACGACCAGCATAGCCCTAGAAAACAAGCAAAAACCCCAGGTTTCCAAAGCCTGGGGTTTTTTATGTACAAAAAATATCTTTGATTTGCATTATCTATATCCCTTGCAAAGTAGGAATTAGAGCAAAGCCCGCAATTGAAAAATGACGATCAAAAGCAAATGCCTCAGCAATTTTACGCTTTCTCATCAGGGCGAAACTTGTGGCATCTATATAGCTGAACTGATGCTCACAGAACTTAGCTAAAATCTCCTCAGCTTCTCCCTCAAGGTCCTCCTCTACCCGCACCAAAGTGATCCTGGGGCTTGCATGGATAGATTTTAAAAACTCCAAGGACGCAATGGAATCCGAATTCTTACGGAGCAATATATAAACTTCAGCCAAAATCAAGTTAGTTGTAACCAGCTGAGAGGAATGTAGCAGATCCGGATAAACACCTTTAGCCGCCTCATGGTAGCGGTCCCCGCAAAGAGCAAGGGCAACCCAGGCTCCTGTATCAACAAACACCTCCCTCATTCTCTCTCGCCTCTACCATTGTTCCGGTTATAATAAACCAAATACTCATCGTGCCTCAAAGAGAGATCATCGCATTTACCCCTGCCGAGACCAATAATCTTCATGGCCGGATCCTCAGATGTTGGGATGGTTAATAAATATTGGGCTGCTGCCTCACGAACTACGTCAGCCATAGTAACTCCCCTACTTTGTGCCACATACTGCAGCGCAGCATATTGATCTTCCTCCAAATAAATCTGATATGGTCTTTTAGCCATCTGTTCATCCTCCTCTCATAACAATTATATTAGCTTTACTTAATGAAATCTATACACGGTCTCATATTTTCATGAAAAAATATCAATGATAGCATGGATTAAAAATAGCATTGACCATTTCGCTATATTGCGATATACTAATATTATAATATAGAAATAAGGAAGGCAAACAATGCAAGATCCAAAACTCGAAACACAAGCAGAACTCCTCCGGGCCCTAGCCCACCCAACTAGGCTTTGCATTGTCAAGGGCCTAATGGACAATGGCCCCCGCAATGTGAGCCAGATGCAAAGCTGCTCTGGCCTCCCCCAGCCCTCCATCTCCCAACATCTTTCCAGACTCCGGGCAGCCGGAATAGTGGAAGGACAGCGCCGGGGATTGGAAGTCGTGTATCGGCTGGTAAGTGAGGATGCCAAGCGAGTAGTAACTGCCCTTTTTGGAAACTAAATATAATGCGAGGTGACGGAAATGAAAGTTGTAATTGTTGGCGGTGTAGCTGGAGGTGCCAGCGCCGCTGCCAGGCTCAGGAGGCTAGATGAAGAGGCCCAAATTATCCTCTTTGAACGAGGCCCCTACATCTCCTATGCCAACTGCGGCCTCCCCTACTACATCGGAGGCACAATAAAAGAGCGCAATCGCCTCCTTGTGCAGACAGCAGATAATATGCGCGCTCGCTTCAAAATCGATGTGCGCCTGGAATCTGAAGTTTTGGAAATCCTCAGGGACCAGAAACAGGTACGGGTTCACAAAGACGGCTCCACATACCTGGAAAGCTACGACAAGCTGATCCTCTCCCCAGGTGCCGAACCTGTGGTCCCCAAAATCTCAGGACTCGGGGACGTGAAAGATCGGGTCTTCACCTTGCGCACCCTGCCGGATACAGATAAAATCGTGGACTACCTAAACCAGAACAAACCCCAAAGGGCTGTAGTTGTGGGAGCAGGCTTTATTGGCCTTGAGATGGCAGAGAACCTCAAGATCCGTGGCCTGGATGTGTCCCTTGTTGAGATGGCACCCCAGGTGATGGATGCTCTAGATCCTGAGATGGCAGCCTTCATCCACCAAGAGCTAAGGCAGCAGGGAATCAAACTCTATCTAGGCGAGATGGTAGATGGCCTCACAGCTGGCCCTAAAGTAGGGGTACACCTGGCAAGCCAAAAGGAGCTAGCTGCAGATCTGGTAATTTTAGCTATTGGTGTGCGCCCTGAGGTGAAGCTGGCCCGGGATGCGGGCCTGGAAATTGGCACCAGAGGCGGCATCATCACCAACCCTAGCCTCCAGACCACGGATCCTGACATCTATGCTGTGGGCGATGCCATCGAGGTGAAAAATCCCCTCCACGAAGAGCAGGTTATCGTCCCCTTAGCAGGTCCCGCCAACAAACAGGGCAGGATCGCAGCTGACCATATCCAAGGCAGGGATGCAGAATATAGGGGCTCTATGGGAACTGCCATCGTCAAGGTCTTTGACCTTGCTGCAGGCAGCGTGGGCAGCAATGAAAAATCCCTCAAAGCACGTAACGTCCCCTACCACAGTTGTATAGTCCATCCCCTGTCTCACGCAGGCTACTACCCTGGCGGCTCCCTGCTTTCCATCAAGCTCCTCTTCGATCCCCAGGGCAAGATCCTCGGCGGTCAGGTTGTGGGAGCCGGTGGCGTGGATAAAAGAGTTGATGTTTTGGCAACAGCTATGCACTTTGGCGGCACAGTCTGGGATCTGACAAAACTCGAGCATGCCTACGCTCCTCCCTTCTCATCGGCCAAAGACCCTGTGAATATGGCAGGCTTTGTGGCAGGAAATATTCTCTCAGCTGATGTTGCAACCATCAACTGGGATCAGATCCAAGACCTGGACCCCGAGCAAAGTTTTATTCTAGATGTACGGGAGCCTGAGGAATATGAAGCAGGACATATTCCAGGCAGCACCCTGGTCCCCCTCAATTCCCTGCGGGAACATCTAGATGAACTGCCCCGAGACAAGGAGATTATTGTCTACTGCCGGGTAGGTCTCCGGGCCTATCTGGGCGCGAGGATTCTGATGCAGCATGGCTTTGAAAAGGTAAAAAACCTCTCAGGAGGCTATATCACCTATAGCACTATAATGTCGGACCTTGCCAGCAAACTGCCTCCCCCACCTGCTGGCACCATCGCCCACAATGAGCCGGGCACAGCCAGCAAGTTAGAAGAGGGCCAGGTTCCTGAAAGCAAGGTGGTGCTAGATGCATGTGGTCTCCAGTG
>ENA-UOOK01001468-UOOK01001468.1-fermentation-metagenome-genome-assembly--contig:-NODE-1468-length-31023-cov-9.683803_pt1 | contig 31023 bp, 26 predicted proteins | sample MGYA00245777_ERZ724023 | MGnify/ENA primary metagenome ERZ724023 (study PRJEB28704, sample SAMN03018312) | fermentation metagenome | biome: anthropogenic terrestrial biome; feature: soil; material...
CCGTTGGTAGCCTGCTGTGCAGGCAAGCGCCCAAAATACTGTGGGAAAGTTGAGTCAGTTACCTGTGAGCAGTAATGGGAAAAGCACGTATTTATGTATTAAAATACGTGCTTTTCGCTTATTCATATCACAGCAATTTGCCATAAACTTTGTATTGTTGATCCGTAAACACTGTCGTACTTTTAGTTTTCCAGGGTTGCTGCCACCTCATCCGTAAGATTTGGCACTGAAAGCAGCGAATCCTTTTTATCTTTCCCGGATTGCGGTTTCTTGTCTATCGCAGGGAAATATACCAGTGCATTTTTTATAACCTGATCCATAGATGAAACCGGTACTAAGCTCAATTTCTCTCGGATGTTTTCCGGAATTTCCTCAATGTCCTTTTTATTTTCAAAAGGAAGCAGTATGGTATCAATTCCTGCCCTATGTGCTGCAAGAACTTTTTCTTTTAACCCGCCTATTGGAAGGACCTTGCCTCTTAGCGTAATTTCTCCTGTCATTGCCACATTTTTTCTGACAGGTATTTTAGTTAATGCTGAAATCATAGCGGTTGCCAAAGTAATCCCGGCAGATGGTCCATCCTTTGGTATTGCTCCTTCAGGAACGTGAATATGCATGTCATATTTCTTATGAAAATCCTTTTCAACTCCTATCAGCTCAGCTATAGAGCGAACATAGCTCTTTGCGATTTTTGCCGACTCCTTCATAACATCACCAAGCTGCCCTGTGAGCTCAAGCTGCCCTTCACCGGGCATAAGGTTTACCTCAATGGATAATGTGTCTCCACCAACCGGTGTCCAGGCAAGCCCTCTTGCTATTCCAATCTCATCTCTCTCATTGGCTTTGTCATACAGGTATTTCTTAGCCCCGAGATAATTACTTAGGTTTCTTTGAGTAATCCGTACGGACTTCTTTTGCCCTATAACTATTATTTTTGCAGCTTTGCGGCATACTTCGGAAATCTTGCGTTCAAGATTTCTTACCCCTGCCTCACGGGTGTAATAATTTATTATATCCCTGACTGCGGCTTCTTCAAAATGAATCTGCTTTTTCTCAAGACCATGATTCTCTATTTGCTTAGGAATTAAATGACGCAGCGCAATCTGTACCTTTTCCTCTTCCACATATCCCGATATATCAATAATCTCCATTCTGTCAAGAAGCGGCCTGGGGATTGCATCCTTGTAGTTCGCAGTAGTTAAAAACATAACATCAGAAAGATCAAATGGAATTTCAAGATAGTGATCTCTAAACTCCTTGTTCTGTTCTCCATCCAGCACTTCAAGCATTGCAGAAGCCGGATCGCCTCTAAAATCATTGGACATCTTGTCTATTTCATCCAAAAGAATAAGAGGATTTTTAAATCCTGTCTGTTTTATTGCATTTATGACCCGACCCGGCATAGCTCCAACATAAGTACGCCTGTGACCTCGGATCTCTGCTTCATCCCTAACCCCCCCCAATGACATACGGACATATTTCCTGTTCAGCGCTTTTGCAATGGATTTGGCAATAGAGGTTTTACCAACTCCGGGAGGACCAACCAAACATATTATCGGACCATGAAGACCGTTTTTAAGTTTTCGTATGGCCAAGTATTCGATCATACGCTCTTTTACTTTGTTGAGCCCATAATGATCTTCGTCCAGCACCTTTTCCGCATTATCAAGATCCAGATTTTCTTCAGTCTTTGCATTCCATGGTAATTCCACAATCCAGTCAAGAAAGGTTCTGATGACTGAGCTTTCTGCAGAAGAAGAATACATCTTAGAAAGCCTGTCCAATTCCTTTATTGCCTTATTGTATGCATATTCCGGAAGATCCGCTTCTTCAATTTTTTCATGAAACTCCTCGATTTCATCACTAAATTGACCGCCTTCTCCCAGTTCATTTTGAATTACCTTAAGCTGCTCACGCAGATAATACTCTCTTTGACTTTTATCTATCTGTTGGCGAACCTTGGTGTTAATATTTTGTTCCACCTCAAGGATTTCTATTTCCTTGACCAGCATGTCCAACAGTTTTTCAAGCCTTTTTTTAGGCGAAAATTCGCTGATAATGCGCTGTTTTTGCTCTAACTTCAAAGCCATATTAGCGGCAATAACATCAGATAGCCGTGCATAATCTTCCATTGCCGTAACTGTAAAGGTTGTGTCCGAAGGTATGCGATTTGTAAGCTTAGCATACTTTTCAAAATAACCAACAACCTGCCTTAATAAAGCCTCAATTTCAGGCTTTCTGGATAGGTTTTTCGGGGTAGGTGCTTTTTTAACCTCAACCTGATAGTAAGGCTCTTCCGATACATATTTAAGAATACGGGCACGTTCCAAGCCCTCTACTAGTACTCTGATTGTGTCACCCGGAAGCCTTAAAAGCTGTTTGATTTTTGAAATGGTACCCACCTGATACACATTTTCTTTTTCCGGCTCTTCAACTTCGGGATCGCTCTGCGCAGCAAGGAAAATAAGCTGATCTTTCATCATAGCTTCTTCTAAAGCCTTTACAGATTTTGTACGACCAACATCAAAATGAAGAATCATATGTGGAAATACAACGAGCCCCCTAAGTGGTAAAAGCGGCATTATATTCTGCTTTTGTTTTTCTCTTTTTTGCGTCATAATTTTCAAATCCTTTCAATATGCGTTCCATATTGCACTATAAATGTTAAGGGCTAATAAAAACGCCGTGTATCTTTATGAACAGGCATTCTGCTTTAATCCCTACAATAATAACTATGCTTTTATTTATAAAAACTGGTTGGTAAAAAGAATGCATAGTTATTATGTACTGGTCAGCATTGATATAACGCACGGATTTGATTACTCGTTTCGTTTCTATGCTTAACTATATCGAGGAATGCGCCATAATAGTAAAACTTAATTTTACAATAACAAACTTGCTACAGTGTAATGCAATTAATTATTGTCCATTCAATTATAACCGTACCTTCACCCAATATCAATGTTTTATTATGGGTATACAACTCTAACCCCTTACCCTATGCAATTAAAAAAGCCGGATGATTGACATCCGGCTTTTTTTGTAATAAAAATTACTTTTTAACGTTTGCAACACGGCCTGCGCCAACTGTTCTTCCGCCTTCACGGATTGAGAAAGTCTGACCTTTTTCCAAAGCGATTGGAGTAATCAGGCTGATTGCCATTGTGATATTATCACCAGGCATAACCATTTCAACGCCATCAGGAAGCTTAATGTTACCGGTAACGTCGGTTGTTCTGAAGAAGAACTGCGGTCTGTAGCCATTAAAGAATGGTGTGTGTCTTCCGCCTTCTTCTTTTGTTAATACGTATACTTCAGCGTCAAATTCTGTATGAGGGGTAATGGAACCGGGTTTAGCCAGAACCTGTCCTCTTTCAATATCAGTTCTTTGAACGCCTCTTAACAGAGCTCCAACATTATCACCAGCAAAAGCTTGATCCAGTATTTTTCTAAACATTTCAACACCGGTTACAACAGTTTTTCTTGGTGAATCATTTAATCCAACAATTTCTACTTCCTCGCCTACCTTAAGAGTTCCTCTTTCAACTCTACCTGTAGCAACTGTGCCACGGCCAGTAATTGTGAAAACGTCCTCAACAGACATAAGGAAAGGAAGATCTGTAGCACGCTCAGGTGTAGGAATGTATGAATCAACTGCTGCCATCAAATCCATAATTGGTTTGTAAACAGGAGCATTTTGATCAGTTTCGGTAGCTTCTAAAGCTTCCAAAGCAGAACCACGAATAATGGGAATGTCATCTCCCGGGAATTCGTATTCGCTTAACAGCTCTCTTAATTCCATTTCAACCAGTTCTATTAATTCTTCGTCATCAACCTGGTCGCATTTGTTTAAGAAAACAACCATGAAGTTAACGCCAACCTGATGAGCCAACAAAATGTGCTCACGGGTCTGGGGCATAGGGCCATCAGCAGCTGAAACAACCAGAATGGCACCATCCATCTGAGCAGCACCGGTGATCATGTTCTTAACATAGTCGGCGTGACCAGGGCAGTCAACGTGCGCATAGTGACGATTTGCTGTTTCATATTCAACGTGCGAGGTGTTAATTGTAATACCTCTCTCTTTTTCTTCCGGTGCTGAGTCAATCTGATCGTATGCCTTAATTTGGATATTTTTGTCTGAAAGCGACAATGTCTTTGTGATTGCTGCAGTCAATGTAGTCTTACCATGGTCAACGTGTCCAATGGTTCCAATGTTCACGTGGGGCTTGCTTCTTTCGAATTTAGCTTTTGCCATCGAAATTCTCCTCCTTATACAGTTCGGTAACTGTTGATATATTGATAATATATAATTTAATAAATTAAAATCTAAACTTCCGGTATAAACTATAATATACCATCTTTTCTTTATCTGTCAATCCTTAAAGCTGTAATTAAGTGTTGATTGCTTTTCCGCTTGCTATCTGCTCCTGAATGCTTTTGGGAACCTCCGCGTAATGATGAAATTGCATTGAATATACCGCACGACCTTGTGATTTAGAACGAAGATCCGTTGCATATCCAAACATTTCGCTCAAAGGCACATATGATGAGATAACCTGCACACCGGGTCGAGCTTCCAAACCTTCTATGCGTCCACGGCGTGAATTCAAATCGCCGATAACATCTCCCATATATTCTTCCGGGGTTGTAACCTCTACATCCATGATTGGTTCTAAAATTACCGGATCAGCATTTTTCATTGCTTCCTTAAACGCCATCGAGCCTGCTATCTTAAATGCCATTTCCGAAGAGTCTACATCATGGTAAGAGCCGTCAAACAGCTTAGCTCTAAAATCCAAAACCTGATAACCGGCGATAATACCGGTGTTCATGGCATCCCTAATACCTGCATCCACAGCTGGGATGTAGTCCTTGGGAATAACTCCTCCGACTATTGCATTAACAAACTCATACCCGCTGCCGGGCTCTAAGGGTTCAAGCTCAATCCAACAATGTCCATATTGCCCACGCCCACCAGACTGACGTATAAACTTTCCTTCTGCCTTGACCTTTTTCCTGATGGTTTCTTTATATGCTACCTGAGGCTTACCGATATTCGCTTCAACCTTGAATTCACGTAGCATACGGTCAACAATTATCTCCAAGTGCAGCTCGCCCATTCCGGCTATAATAGTCTGCCCTGTCTCATGATTTGTTGTTACACGGAAAGTAGGGTCTTCCTCTGACAGCTTCTGGAGAGCAGTTGACATTCTTTCCTGACCTGCTTTTGTTTTAGGCTCAATGGCCACATTGATAACAGGTTCGGGAAATACCATGGACTCCAGGATTATTGGGTTGTTTTCATCACAAAGAGTATCTCCTGTGGCTGTAATTTTCAGCCCAATTGCTGCAGCAATATCACCGGCATAAACCGTTTGTACTTCTTCACGATGATTAGCGTGCAGAAGCAAAATTCTTCCTATACGTTCCCGTTTGTCCTTGCTGGAATTTAAAACATATGTGCCGGAGTTCATTACTCCGGAGTAAACCCGGAAGAATGCGAGCTTCCCAACAAAAGGATCCGCCATGATTTTAAAAGCAAGTGCGGAAAACGGTTCACTTTCATCAGCGTGTCGTTCGGCTTCCTCATGCTCACCATTAACATCCGGTAGAAAGCCTTTAATAGGCGGAACATCCAACGGGGATGGCATGTAATCAATTACACAATCCAGAAGCTTTTGAACACCTTTATTTTTATAAGAGGAACCACAGGTAACAGGAATCATCGCTACACTAAGAGTAGCTGCACGAATTCCCTTTTTGATTTCCTCCTTTGAAAACTCTTCGCCGTTTAAATACTTTTCTGCTAATGCATCATCCTGTTCGGCGATAGCTTCGATTAGCTTTTGGTGATATTCAAGGGCTAAATCCTTCATGCTTTCAGGTATCTCTTCCTCGTCAATATTCTTTCCTAGATCGTCATGATAAAGGTAAGCCTTCATCTCAACAAGATCAATAATACCTTCAAAATGATCCTCCTTGCCAATTGGCAGTTGGATAGGAATCGCATTTGCACCTAAGCGTTTCTTCATCATCTGAATGCAATTGAAGAAATCCGCACCCATAATATCCATTTTATTAATATAGGCAATTCTTGGAACTCCATATTTATCGGCCTGTCGCCACACAGTTTCCGTTTGAGGCTCAACTCCGCCTTTTGCACAGAATAATGTAACCGCTCCGTCCAAAACACGTAATGATCGCTCCACCTCAACTGTAAAGTCAACGTGGCCCGGCGTATCTATAATGTTTACTCTATTTCCTTTCCAATGTGCAGTAGTCGCCGCTGAGGTTATTGTTATACCTCTTTCCTGTTCTTGTTCCATCCAGTCCATAGTGGCGGCGCCTTCATGTGTTTCGCCGAGCTTGTGAACTCGGCCGGTATAGAAAAGGATTCGTTCGGTGGTAGTTGTCTTTCCTGCATCAATGTGAGCCATTATGCCGATGTTCCTAGTATTTGCCAGACTAAATTCCCGAGGCATCTATGTCCTCCTTTCATAATGATAACATGCAGATTACCACCTGTAATGTGCAAACGCTTTATTGGCTTCTGCCATTTTATGCGTATCGTCTTTCTTTTTAACTGAGTTGCCGGCATTGTTTAAAGCATCCATAATTTCTCCGGCTAATCTTGCGCTCATAGTACGTTCGCCTCTTTGACGTGAATAATTGGTCAACCAGCGTAGACCAAGTGCTTGACGTCTTTCAGGACGAACTTCCATTGGCACCTGATATGTTGCGCCACCAACTCTTCTTGCCTTTACTTCAAGTACAGGCATGATGTTGTTCAATGCTTGCTCAAACGCTTCCCGTGGATCTTTCCCGGTTTTTTCGCGTATCAAATCAAAAGCATCATAAACTATTTTTTGCGCAATTCCCCTTTTCCCATCTAACATAATGTTGTTTATCAGCTTTGTAACAACCTTGTCGTTATAGATTGGGTCAGGTAAAATGTCCCTTTTGGGTACATGTCCTCTTCTTGGCACTTTTCTTCCCTCCTTTGCATGATAACTGACGGGATTAATCCCGCGTATCGCAGGTACTCGTCCCGGAGCTCCCGGGGCGTCAGCGCTAAGCGGCTGTCTATCATGATATAAATGGAAGTGATTGCATTGGTTTTTTTGTAGTAATTAACACACCATTCAATTATATAAATCAACGCACTGTTATACGCTTTAGCATCCTGTTATAAAATTTTTGTTTCCGCTACTTAGCTTTTTGGTCTCTTAGCACCATACTTAGAGCGGCTCTGCATTCTTTTTGCAACTCCTGCGGTATCAAGTGTCCCGCGAACAATGTGGTAACGTACGCCAGGTAGATCCTTAACACGCCCTCCACGAATCAAAACCACGCTATGCTCCTGCAGATTGTGTCCTATGCCGGGGATATAAGCGGTAACTTCAATCTGGTTTGATAAACGCACCCTGGCAACCTTACGCAAAGCAGAATTAGGCTTTTTGGGTGTAGTAGTTTTAACAACTGTGCATACACCACGCTTTTGCGGACTATTTGTGGAATAGCCCTCCTTTTTTAGAGAGTTCATACCACGTTGCAGCGCAGGTGATTGTGACTTTTTGGTTAGCTTTTCTCTACCCTTTCTTACCAATTGGTTAAAGGTTGGCATTCTTTTTCTCACCTCCCGTTTATATGATTCTATTTACACTCTGTCGCTTTTGCGACATAGGATAAGATAGCAAAACTTATTTTTTCAAACTTATAAAACGGTTATCACCCAGAAAGTCACAAAGTGACTTTCTGATGAAGTTTAAGACTTCTTAAACTTCATCAACCTTCTTCCGAAGGTTGGATAACCATATTGTGATTGCACCAGGTTGCAGCAAGCTGCAACTTCCTGCAGTTAAACCTGCAGGAAAAAGTCGTTTCACGACTTTCTGGGGAGCAATCATAACATAAGGTCAACAAACTTGCGGTACAAAAAAAGAGGCTTTCGCCTCTTTTTGAAGTGCATTCATTTTTTTGCTTTGGCAGGCTCAATATTAATCTTTTTCCCTCTTATTTGTGCCAGCTTCATAGCAGCCAGCACCTCTCTCTGATTTTCTGCAGGTACCTCTACAAAGGTAAACTTATCATGCATATCAATTTTTCCTATAACCTTGCCTTTAATACCTGTTTCACCGGCAATAGCACCTACAATGTCTTTGACTTGTACTTTATCTTTTTTCCCGATGTTGATAAACAATCTTACCATCCCAGCTTCGGCTCCGGTATTTTCAATATAGTCCTCATTGTCCGGAAGATTATTTTCCTCTTCCATAACCATTTTCATAAGCGCTGCAGCCACATCAAGGGAAGTATATTCATCGCCCATAATTTGTTCAATTATGGATAGATAGCGTTCCTGACCTTCCTCGTGAAGAGTTTCTTTAACTTTATCAATAAAACGATTATTTTTGCTTTCTTCTATATCGCTTAAGGATGGGATTGCTTTTGGAAGTATTTTTGTATTGGCATAACGTTGAATATCTTTTAAGGCAAAGAATTCCCTGCGTCCGGAAACAAAGGTAAAAGCCTTTCCGGTTTTGCCTGCACGTCCTGTCCGCCCTATTCTATGAACATAATATTCTTCATCCTGAGGCATATCATAATTGAAGACAATTTCAATATCATCCACATCTATACCTCTTGCTGCAACATCCGTGGCAACAAGTATGTCTATCCTGCCACTTCTGAACATACCCATAACCCTATCTCTGGCTATCTGGCTCAAATCGCCATGAAGGCTCTCGGCCATATACCCTCGCAGTTGAAGCTCACTGGTCAAATTATCGACATGTCTTTTGGTGTTGCAGAACACCAGAGACAGTTTTGGGTTAAAATAGTCTATCAGCCTTACCAAAGCTCCTAATTTTTTTGCTACGGCTACCTCAAAATAATATTGCTCGGTGCTTCTAACCGTTAATTGCTTATGATTAACCTTTACTGTCTCGGGCTCTCTTTGGTATAACTTTGTTATTCTCATAATTTCCGGCGACATGGTAGCTGAAAATAAAAGGGTTTGTCTGTTTTCAGGAACATCCTTGAGAATCGTTTCCATATCCTCACGAAATCCCATATTGAGCATTTCATCAGCCTCATCTAATACTACAATCCGGACTGTGTTTAATTTAATTGTTTTTCTCCGCATGTGATCCATAACCCTGCCCGGTGTTCCGATTATAACATTTGCTCCCTGCTTCAGCGCTTTTATCTGACGATCAATAGGCTGTCCGCCATATATTGGCACAGGCTTTATCCCTTTCTTATACTTGCTGAATTTCCTCATTTCCTCAGCAGCCTGTATGGCCAACTCCCTAGTTGGGCAAAGAATAAGAACCTGTATCTCTTTTTCTGATGTATCGATTCTTTCTACAGCCGGAAGACCAAAAGCTGCTGTCTTTCCGGTACCTGTCTGTGAAAGACCTATCAGATCCCTGCCTTCTAAAATTGCAGGTATTGCCTGAGTCTGAATTGCTGTCGCTTCTTCAAAACCCAGTTCTTCCACTGCCTTTAATATCTCCTGCGATAAAGGCAGATCTTTAAATTTCATTTTTTTCATTGCAACACTCTTTCTTAAACTTATTTTTTATTTCATTGCATTTATTTGCAAATCATCATATTTGAATATCATAATTACTACTCAAAAAATCGCAAAACGATTTTTCTCTGCAGGTTATCCTGCAGGAAGATGCAGTTTGCTGCACCCTGTGTAATCACAATATGGTTATCCAGCCTTCTTATAAAAGCTGATGAAATTTCTCATATTTTAGTTTCCGCATTTTATCTTTAGTTCATCCAGGTTTAAAAATACACAATTAGGCAGCCTTACTTGCGACCAGCCTCGTTGAAATGGCTGGTCGCAAACTTCGTTTGCTGCTCGCCCATGCAACCGGGGTGTGTTGAAAATATATCTTGCTACGCGAGCACATAAAATAAAGTACGTTATTTTGCTTTGCAAAAAACGGGTCTAAGCAATTTCTTCCGTTATTATAACAGTATTGCTCCTAATACTCCTCCAGCCAATGTAAGAACAATAGGCCCTATTTTAAACTTTTTAGAACAGATTATTGTCAAAACAAAAATTAAAATGGAAGGAATGCTGAAAATTTGCCAGAAATCATCTGCCAACCTCGTTAAATCCAACAATGATGTTTTTGAAAAAAATATCACAGCAGAGGCAATCATTCCAACAGTCGCAGGACGTATTCCCCCAAGTATACTGTTGACATAATGGTTTGACTTGAATTTATCGAATACAGTCGCTATAAACATAATCAAAATAAAAGATGGAAGAGCAACTCCAAAAGTGGCAAAAGCTGAACCCCAAAAACCTGCAGCCTTGAATCCTACATATGTGGCAGCATTTACAGCAATCGGTCCAGGTGTCATCTGTGATATTGCTACCACATCGGTAAATTCCTTCATCGAAAGCCCAAAGGTGTCAACTTCTTGGTATATCATTGGAAGCATAGCGTATCCGCCCCCAAAACTAAAAGCTCCAATTTTAAAAAAACTGATAAAAAGTCTTAAATACTCAATCATTTTACGTCTCCCCTACGGCAGAAACTGCTAATCAATCCGTATGAAGCACCAATAACTATCGCCCATATTGCGTGAACATCAAAGATTACTATTATAATAAAAGCAATCGCTGCTATGGTAATGCCCCACTTGTCTTTAATGGCTTTTTTTGCCATGTTAATAGCCGCCAGAAAGATTAGCGCCGCAGATGCCGATCTTATACCGGTAAATACTTTATCTAATATTTCGTTTTCCCTGTATTTAATAAGCAGAGAAGCAAGCGCTAGTATTATCATAAAAGACGGAAGTATTACACCTAAGGCTGCAGAAATTCCTCCCAAAGTACCTGCTATACGTTTTCCTATAAAAATGGCTGAGTTGATGGAAATAACGCCGGGAACGGATTGTGCTATCGCAAAAACGTCCAGAATTTCTTCTTCCTTCATCCATTTCTGTTTATTAACAACTTCTCTTTGTATAAGTGGCAGCATTGCATATCCGCCGCCGAACGTAAACGCTCCGATTTTAAAGAAAAGCACAAAAATCTTCTTTAGAGTATTAAATTCCAATATATCAAGTCCTATCAAATAAGAATTATATAGTTGTAAACTATATTTTATGCCGCATATTAAGTATTACTCGTCATCAACGAACACAAATCATTCTATCAGAAATTCATTACGAATACAAACATGATTTTGCTGTTTGGAAACAAACATAAGTTTGCTTCGTTACTGTTTAAAGGGTATCACATTATAGTCCATGGGTCTGTCTTGGGTGTTTCATTTCTTGGATGTAACCAGCAAGCTGGATACGCATTAAGGTCGTTCATATGTGGTGTGTTTCTGATTTATTTATGATAAAACAGATAAAAAAAACGGGGTTTCCCCCGTTTAATGCTGAAGTGCCTCAATAATACTTTTATAAAGAGATTCGGCTGCCTTTTTTTGAAATTCATATGTAACTATGCGGTTCAATTCTTCCTTATTTGACATAAATCCTAGCTCGGCAATTACCGCTGGCATCGAAGTTTCCCTCGTTACAACCAATTTAGGCCTTGGTATTATACCCCAATCCCTTGTTTTGAAATCATTCACCATATTTTTTTGCACTATTTGTGCAAGTTTAATACCTGTCATACCATTTCTTTTTGATGACGGATAGTATAATGTCATAACTCCCTGCGCAGATGAATCGGGGGAGGCGTTATGGTGAATGCTAACAAACAAATCAGCTTTGAGCTTATTGGCGAAAGCGGCTCTTTCATAAAGTCCTATATAACGATCATCAGTCCGCGTCATATGAACAATCATTCCGGAATCGGAAATTAAATCCTTTAGTATCATGGATACCTGAAGGTTAAGATCCTTTTCCTTGACTTTGCCGGCCACTGCACCGGGATCATTTCCGCCATGCCCCGGATCTAAAACAATTAATTTCTTTTTCAAACTTTCATCAATACTATCTGGTCTTGGTGTTTCTGGTTTTGGAGTTTCCGGCTCAGTTACCTCGGGCATTTGTATATCCCCTGTTGTAGAAACAATAACAGAGCTGGTTCTACCATCCCAAAGCACTACCGCCCCTAATGCTTCAGCAACGTAACGCAATGGTATCATAACCGTGCCGCGAACCAGGGTAGGCTGAGCAGGCATTCTTTCCACATTTATTCCATTTGCGCATTGGTAATTGGCTATGTACATGGTGAGTTTACGATCTTCTTTTTCAATTTGGATTTTCCACTCATCCGGCACCCAATTTATTGATGCACCCATCATTTCGACAACAACCTGAGCAGGAACCAGCATATTGCTGTGTTGGGTCAGATAACCTACATCAGTTTTAACCTGTTGGTTATCCACCAATAGCTTGATGTCATAAGGAAGATACTCATTGCTAATATTGGCTGATACCGGCAACACTCCGCAAGATAAGATAAAAACAAGAATAATCACTATTATCTTTTTCAACACTATTTTTCCCCCCGTGAGTATTATTGCAATATTTATATGTTTACATAGTTCGGTGTCTCGTACAAGTCTAGTAATCTAACTGTAAAATAAACAAAAAATATATTACAGAGATGATATGGTAATGAAATGTGGGTAATGTGGGTAATTTTGGTCTTATTGTAAGCATAAGTTTCATGGGAGGATAAACAGAGCCTATTTATTTTAGAAAAGCATTGACAGAAACGTATGTTCTTTTTATAATAAAGGTAGCAATCGCTGGTATTGATTAATGAAATATTTTCATTTTATATTGACTAAACTTACCCATTCATTCATAATAACCATGTAAAGTTAAATTATTTTTTTAACTCACGGAGGGTTGAAATTGTATATTATCAGCAAAGATAAAGTTAGATTACATATGAACAAAAAGGGAATAAACACCCAAAAAGAATTAGCTGAACACATGAGCATAAGTAAAAATCAGCTTTCGATGCTACTCTCTACTCACTTTAATCCCATAAAATCAAGCGCCCTTAAACTCTGTGAAGCTTTAGGTACAAATCTTGAGGAGATTATTGAGTATGTTCAAACTGAAATGCCTGTTGATGGTACAGAACCTTTTGAAAATAAGGAACAAAATGAACAAATCAATGTAGAAGCATACAAAGGGCAGGGTTTTGTTGAAGTAAGAGAGATAAAGGCTTTAAAAGAATATTCTTGTGTGGAACTGTTTGCAGGGGCAGGAGGTTTAGCTCTTGGACTAGAAAAGGCAGGTTTCCACACTAAGGGGTTAGTTGAGATTGATAAACTAGCTTGCCAGACTTTAAGAAAAAATAGACCTAATTGGAATATCATTGAAAAGGACATAATCCAGGTTGTTGATGACGGCATTATAAGCTATATTAATATTTCTAAAGGAGAGCTTGATTTGTTATCTGGGGGTTACCCCTGCCAAGCTTTCAGTTATGCTGGAAAAAAGATGGGGCTAGCTGATGCAAGAGGAACTATGTTCCACTATTATTCACAAGTTTTAAAACAGCTTATGCCGAAGATGTTCCTGGCCGAAAATGTTAGAGGTCTGGTATCCCATGATGGGGGTAGGACATTGTCTTTGATGTTAAAAGTATTCTCAGAAATTGGCTACTCGGTTAAATGGCATTTACTACGAGCATTAGATTATGGCGTTGCCCAGAAAAGAGAAAGGATAGCTATTGTAGGTATCAGAAATGATTTAGTTGATAAATTTAATTTAATCTATTCATTCCCTGAACCATATGGCTATGAACTAACATTAAGAGATGTTTTAAAGGATGTTCCTAAGTCAGATGGAGAAAAATACCCAGAGTCCAAGAGGAAAGTACTGGAATTAGTACCCCCAGGAGGTTACTGGAGAGATTTGCCAGAAGATATTGCTAGAGCTTTCATGGGTAAAAGCTATTATTCTGGTGGTGGAAGAACAGGCATGGCAAGAAGGATGTCATGGGATGAACCTTCTTTAACATTAACTTGCTCTCCTGCTCAGAAACAAACAGAGAGATGTCACCCAGATGAAACCAGACCTTTTACTGTAAGGGAGTATGCACGAATACAGAGCTTCCCGGACACTTGGGAGTTTGACTGTAGTACATCTAATGCATATAAACAGATTGGAAATGCTGTTCCAGTACACATGGCTAAAGCTATTGGATTATCTATTGTCAACACATTAAACCATATGATATGATTATATTATAGATATTTCCAAAAAGTCACAAGGTGGGGCGGGCTTTCTTATGAAATTATACTTTTTAAATTTCCTCAGCTTAAAAAGAAGGTTGGATAACCATATATTGTGATTACAACAGATTAAATCTTACTGCAGCGCTATTATTCTTCATCCTCTGGATTTAAGGTTTCCTCTATTTGTCTTGTCAGATCATCAATAACACTTTCTACCAGCTCGGAACCATCATATTCAGATGCAACATCACCAATAGCATCAGTTATTCTGGAGTAAAAATCTGCATGCCCCGTGAGCCTAAACCAAAACTCCGCTCCTACAATTACAGGATATTCTTCTTCAATCCTTCTGTAGTGTCCACTAAGTTCCTCATGTTCACCATAGAAAACTCCTACAACCATATCATTTATACCAATAGTGAGGTTGTTTGTTCTAGCAAGTGCTCTTACTCCTGCAAAATGGTTTTTTATTGTCTCAATATCATCTTTATTTATCGTATTTGTGCCTGCTTTAACTTGGCAGTATTTTCTCCTGCTGTCTATACTATCAATAAACTCAATATCAATACCTGATGTTGTAGATGCAAAACCCTGTAACACCTCACTACAAAACCTTTGTAGTTGATTTCCAAATATAGTATTTAATGATGTACCGATTACTCTTGGATAAATTAGAGCTTTTGCTATGCTCCTTGGTTCATTATTTCCTGTAATGAAATTAGCTTTATATTTATCTAAAAAAGGATTTAACCTGAAATTACTGAGGTTTCTACATCCCTCAGTCCTTGCAATATGATTAGGAATAATTTTTGTCCTAAAAAAATCCTTTGCCCTCTCAATTATTTCAATAAGATCAGTTTCGGTCATCATATACAGCTCCTTCATTCCAACATTTTCCTTGTGCTGATAACAATATTTTAGCATGAAGGGTTCTGAATGTCTACAATATGCCAAAGCTAATAATGTATACTCTTGCTGGTTAAAAATCATTAATTGTATTTTTCATAGCATATGATACTATCCAAGTCTTTTCTCGGTCTTGGAGAAGGTGTTTCTGCAGGGTAACCAAGTGGAGTTACTGCTACTACTCTCACCTCATCCGGTATACACAGGATCTCCTTTACTTTTTTTTCATCAAATCGGCCCAGCCAGCAAGTGCCCAAGCCTTGCTCATAAGCCTCAAGAATCATGTAGGCTGTTGCAATTGACAAATCTACAGTATACCGGTGCTGCCCACACATCATAACACTATCCGGCTCTGTTCCGCATGAGACTAAAACAATCGGAGCTTCTCCTACAAAAGCTTGACCACCGGACGCCTCTGCCAGCTTAGCAATCGTACCTTTATCCCTTACCACAACGAATTTCCAAGACTGCTTATTGTTTGCAGAGGGAGAATGCCTTGCAGCCTCAAGAACCTTTCTAAGCGCATCCTCCTCCACAGGTCGAGCACTGTATTTCCGTATACTTCGTCTGCCTTTAATAGCTGTTGAAACATCCATCCTATTACCTCCCATTTAGCATTTGTGTGAATGGCTTGCCTATGGTTAATTAGCCCGGCTGCAACCAACAAATTCCTTATTGAAACAGCTGCTTTTGCATAAGTAAGTGTTCCTTCCGGATCAATGGTTCTCTCAGTCCTGCCAACAAATATCCCAGCACCGACTGTCTTTTTTACTTCTTCATAAGCCCATTCGGCAATTTGATCCACATCCTCGTATGCTTTAATCTTATCACTATCTGTATCATTTAGTCCATTGACACTCCCCATACCTAAAGGAAGGGGATTCTTGAGTGATTAAACACCAGTCTATTTCTAGTAGGTGAGTATGACCTCAAGCTTGGGGTATGCCATTACCCCTCCTAGGGCAGTACATATAGTACCCTAGGCTGATAGACTGTTACCATCTACCACAGGTGCATTTATTATATTTATAGCACCTACTCTGTCCCTGTGGGTACGGTAGCCACAAGAACATTTGTATTTTCTATCTTTAGCTTTATTTTGAGTACCACAATTAGGACAAATTTGACTTGTATACTTAGGATCAACATACTCAACTGCAATTCCTGCCAAATTAGCCTTATACTCAATGAATTGAGCTAACCGATAGAATGACCATGTATGCAGATTCTTCTCGTTTTTACGGCTTGTTCTTGCCGTGTTTCTGATGTTTGTTAGTTTCTCTAAACGAATAACAGAAACATTATTTCTGATTGCAAAATTTATAATTTCTCTGCTTATTTTATGGTCTTTATCTTTCATCCAGCGTTGTTCCTTATCATTAAGATTTTTAATGACCTTAGGTTGCTTGGCTTTGCCTAACTTTTTACGCTCTGATCTATGTTTCCTTTTAACATACTTATTTTCTCTGCCATTGCCAATGAATTTCGTTTTCGCTGATTCGGTCACAACAACAGCGGGAACTTTTAAGCCTAAGTCAACACCCATTACAACATCACCCTTAGATGCAGGAGGTGTTTTTTCTACACTTATTTGAGCCATATATTTAGTACCCTTTTTGCTTATACGCAATGTTCCTAAGTGACCTTCTAGTTGTTTTAACTGATAATCTGTCATGATAGCTCTAGTTTGAATACGCTGCGTTTTCCCATCTATCAAAACAGGAAAACTTAGAATACCGTCTTTAAGTGAATAGTTTTGATTATTCCATATACAGACAGGTTTTCTAAGGGTAGGTACATTGATTACCTTTTGTTTTTCAGCAGGCAGTTTGAAATTAGTCTTGTTAGCTTTCTTGTACTTAGCAAAGATACTTTTGGCATCTCGAATAGCTTGGTTCTTCACTGCGCTTGGCATATTAGCAAGTACATCTTTTGACGATAATTTTACCCTTTCTTCTGATTGGAGCATAGATGAAACAATATTATTAACAGTATTGATATATTCTTTTGATATAGAATCCACTAAATGAACTTGTTCTTTTGTCATAACAATCTTGAATTTCACTGTTATTTGCATTGTTTCACTTCCTTTCAGATCTTTTTTGACTTTTGATATATTGTTTTATAACGTTTAATGGTGCTCTTCCAACAGTAGATACAAAATACGAGTTTGTCCAAAGTGTTGGAAGTTTCGTTGTGAGATGTTTAAATTCCTGATAGCGAGAGGTAGAGCCTTTAATATGCTTTATAGTTTTATGAATACCATACTGAGGATCTACTTCTAATAGCAAATGTACGTGGTCTGGCATAATTTCCATTTCGATAATATCAACCTTAATGTTTGAGCAAATTTGAATAACCAACTCCTTTAACCTTGCTTCAACAGCTCCATGAAAGACTTTACATCGATATTTAGGACACTATACCACATGATATTTACACGAAAATATTATATTATTATTAGATTTATATTCCATATTTACATTATATATTAATGCAATATACAATACAAATGTTTTATTTTTAAAAATAAAACAGGCTTATATCCCCATAGTTAAAAACTAGGGGCTTTACGCCTGACTATGGTAATATTGATTTTTTACAGTTCACAGGTAACAGAGAAGACATAGGTGTGCAATATTGGTATACATTAGCAGAATACAGCTTAGAGATGTATAGTCCGCGAGAAGAAGCAAGCCAACTGGAAAGGATTTTGTATGCGAAATCCTGATTTGAGCAAAAATGCAACAAAGCAATATTTAAAAATGCATTTTTGCGAGTTTCGGCTTGCCTAGGTGCAGGAGCGTACAACGGGAGCGTACCCACCGGAACGCATCCCCACCCAAGAATGATAACCCCAGCACCGGAACACTTCCCCAAGAAGAATAACCTCAGTTCCTGAACAATCACAAGCCTATGACTTATTTTTTATCTTTGGTTTCGATACGATGGACATAATGTATCCAAAGAAAATCGCTGAGGCAATTCCCACCGCGCCTGACCTGACTCCACCGCTGAATGCTCCAAGAAGACCTCTTTTATCAACATCATCAATAACACCCTTTGCCATAGTATTCCCAAATCCAATAATCGGAATAGTAGCACCTGCACCTCCCCATTCAACCAGCGCCGGATAAATTCCAAGTATACCAAGCACAACCCCTGACACCACAAAAATAACCATTACTCTTGCAGGTGTTATTTTTGTTAAATCAATTAAAATTTGAGCCACAACGCAGATAGCGCCCCCAACTAAAAAAGCTCTTAAAAATTCCAAATCTTTCACCTCTCATCTTCATATTAGTGTTACCACTCATGTGCCACTTATCTTCGCTTCGATGCATCACTTTACTTCAATTTGCGTCATTATGCATCTCATTGCATCACTTTGTATTGGACTATTTTGGTAATGATGTGCAAAGAGCTTACTCCAGTGGAAACAATAATGTATTCGGTTCAATATATTTAATTCACCGTCATTTCAATGCCAACTGCGTGTGCTATCGTAAGAATGCTATCCCCCTGCTGAATGCTTATGGGGCTGTGCAAAGCTCCCGTTGAAACCAACAACAACTTGTTTATCTCACGCTTCGATAATTTTTCTAACAAATAACCTGCAAATACGGTGGCGGAACAAGCACATCCGCTTCCTCCACAATCTGTCTGTTGATTTTCATTAAATATCATTGTGCCGCAATCATCATAACAGGTTTGTATGTTGATCCCATTTCCTTCTAGTAATTGGCAGCATAAGTTCTTTCCATGACTACCCAGATCACCTGTCACAATCAAATCATAATAGTCATGGGGAAAACCTGTCTCTGTAAAGTGCGCGGTGATGGTATCAACAGCAGCAGGAGCCATTGCTGCTCCCATATCATTTGAATCTGTTATACCCATATCTACAATTTTGCCTGTGGTTACGTGCACAACCCTTGGTCCATCTCCCGCGCTGCCGACCATAACCCCACCGGAGCCAGTCACTGTCCATTGAGCTGTCGGGGGGCGTTGACTTCCAAATTCCAGTGGAAAGCGGAATTGCTTTTCTGCAGAACAGAAATGACTCGATGTGATACAAATTACCCGTTCTGCCATCCCTCCCTCAACAACCATACTACCGAGGCTAAGAGACTCTGCCATGGTTGAACATGCACCATATAAGCCAAAGTAAGGTATTTCCGATGAACTTACTCCAAAGCTTGCCGCAATACATTGATTTAACAAATCACCGGCAAAAATATATTGGATATCTCCGGCGGAGACTTCACCCTTCATCAATATTTTAGAAAAAGTTTCTCTGACGAATTTACTCTCAGCTTTTTCAAAGCTCTTTTCACCATAGTATTCATCTTCTACAACTTCATCAAAGTACCGGCTCAGAGGTCCTTGCCCCTCCTTGGCTCCGACAATTGCAGCCCATGACTGAATAACAGGGTGACTGTCAAGCCTGATTGTTTGTTTTCCCAATCTCGTTCCCATATACCCTCCTGAGTTCCTGCGTGTTTACCCTAAATTGCATAATCACCTATCTGAACAAGTAATAAAATATACCACAGATTATGGATGCAACAACACCATAAACCAAAACAGGCCCCGCGATTAAAAACATCTTTGCACCTACACCCATAACATAGCCTTCTTTTTTGTATTCCATTGCAGGGGAAACAATTGAGTTGGCAAAGCCGGTCACAGGTATTGAAGCTCCTGCTCCACCAACCTTTCCAATATTATCATAAATATTAAGCCCTGTTAGAAATGCTCCCAAAAATATCATAATAAGTGTAGTAACCGCACTCGAATCCTCTTTAATCATTCCTGCATCAAGTAATAAGTTGTTTATTATCTGACCTATGGTACAAATGGTTCCTCCTACTAAAAAAGCCATCAACATATTTCTGCCTTTCTTTGTTTTCGGTGCTTCTTTTTGGGACCACTCCATATATTCTTTTTTAGTCATTTTCTTATCCATCTATTCTCTCCTCTATTTGGCTCTTCATACCCCTTGATTAATTACAAAAACGCCTTTGTTAGGTATTTCCTTTTCTGTTTGCGAAAATATAAGCCACATCGCTACAGCAACACTTAATAGCAATAAAATGGATAGAACCATAATCCATAGCCTTCTTGCTCTGTTAATAACTCTTCCGATCATTTTTAACATCTCCCTTTTGTAAAATAGCTTTATCTATTTTTTGATGCTTAGCAGAAAAATATTCAATTTTAATTATGGTTTTCTATATTAACTTAAAAAACATAAGATTTTTTGAATGAAAGTTTGTTGTAGGTAAATCAAAGACTTCCAACTTTAAACTACTTTGTTTATATCAATGAAGGTATAGGTGGGGGATAAATGATTACTTTTTAAAGACATACAGAAAAACAGTGAGTTGGTAGATATACTTTCATTTAAAATGCAAAAAAGAGCCGGAGGTTTCCGACTCTTTTTTCATAAAATTGGTTTTACATTTAACAATGGCTCAACTCTCCCACTGAAATCAAAATCCGCGTCAAATAATTAAAGAATGATGAAACTTCATTATACAGTGGTTGGCGTGTTTTGTATGGTGAAAATAAATTCGTTTCCATCGTAACCTACTTCAACCGAGGAACCGTTCTTTATTTCGTTCTTTAAATAACTTTCAGCCAGCTCATCCTCAATAAACCGTTGAATCTTCTTTCTAAGCGGTCTTGCTCCATACTTTTGGCTGTATCCCTTTTCAACCAGGGCATCCTTTGCCTCCTGTGTCACTGTAATATTAATACCCTTTTCAAGAGTATTCTGCCTTACTTCGTTTAGCATCATATTAACAATTGCACCAAGCTGCTCTTTGCTTAGAGGCTCAAAGACAATCACCTCGTCTACTCTGTTTAAAAACTCAGGTCGGAAAGTCTCCTTCACCGCATCCATAACCTGCTTTTCCAAGGCTATTCTCTCATCAGTGTTAAAGCCTATGCCATATCCGCGATTATTCGTACCGGCATTTGACGTCATAATAACAATCGTGTTTTCAAACCCCACAGTTCTACCCTGGCTGTCAGTTAATCGCCCATCCTCCATTATTTGAAGCATCATATTATAGACATCTGGGTGTGCTTTTTCTATTTCATCCAACAAAATAACCGAATATGGCTTTCTGCGGACTTTTTCTGTTAGCTGACCGCCCTGATCATATCCAACATACCCCGGAGGAGCTCCAATCAGCTTAGAAACAGTATGTTTTTCCATATATTCCGACATATCAAGACGTATCATTGCATCTTCATTTCCAAACATTTCTTGTGCAACTGCTCTGGCAAGTTCGGTTTTCCCAACCCCTGTAGGACCGACGAAAATGAATGCATTCGGTTTTCGTTTTTTTCGGAAATCAGAGCGGTTACGACGTATTGCACGGGACAAACTTTCAATTGCTTTATGCTGTCCGACAACCCTGTTATGAAGGCGCTCTTCAAGAGCCATAAGCTTACGGGCTTCTTCTTCTGTGATACGACTAACAGGTATTTTTGTCCAGGATTCTATGACTTGGGCAATATCCTCAACTGTCATATCCATAGTTCCATATTTCCCCGCCAGCTCATTAACCTTATCTTGAAGTCTGCACTCTTCAACCTTAAAATCGGCAGCCTTTTTGTAGTCATCTTGTAAAGCGGCCAGTTCTTTTGCGTCCTGAACACTCTTTAATTCCTGCTTTAAGCTTTCAAGCTCAATAAGCCCTTGATTAAGAAGATTTACTTTTGAACCTGCCTCATCAATAACATCAATTGCCTTGTCTGGTAAAAAACGACCATGGATGTAGCGATCTGACATCCTAACTGCAGCTTCAATAACTTCATCAGATATTCTAACCTGGTGAAAATCTTCGTAGTAATTCTTTATTCCTTTTAATATTTCAATGGAATCATCAACCGAAGGCTCATCAATTATTACCGGCTGGAACCTTCGTTCAAGGGCTGCATCCTTTTCAATATGCTTCCTGTATTCATCAAGTGTTGTTGCACCAATAACTTGTATTTCCCCGCGGGCGAGAGCAGGCTTTAAAATGTTAGCTGCATTCATTGCTCCACCTTCGGCATCACCGGCACCGACTATATTATGCAGCTCATCTATTACCAAAATAATGTTCCCGTTTTCTTGAGCTTCTTTTAAAATAGATTTCATCCTTGCTTCAAATTGGCCTCTGAATTGAGTACCTGCAACAATAGCCGCAAGATCCAGCAAATATATTTCTGTGGTAAATAATTTTGATGGTACCTGATGGTTTGAAATTCTGACAGCCAGTCCTTCTGCAATGGCTGTTTTCCCAACACCGGGTTCACCAATTAATACAGGATTGTTTTTTGCTCTCCTGTTTAATATTTGAATAATACGGTCAATCTCTTTCTCACGGCCAATAATTCTGTCAATTTCTCCTTTTTCGGCACGTTCTGTAAGATTTGTCCCATACATATCTAAAAATTTACGTTTAGCCTGCTGCTTTCGCGCCTTAACACGAACATTGTCATGAGTAGTTCCGCCCATGCCGGCTGTTTCCCGGTTTTCATTTTCTTTACTATCTTGGATAGGTTTCCCTAAAGAGCGAAGCAGTTGGTTTCCACTGTTGTCATCATTTATGTTAAAAGCCTCAGCAATGCTGTCCATATCTATATTTTCCAGCATATTCATCATCTGAGTGTTCAAATTCTCAAAATCCTGTTGCGACATTCCTGTTTGTTGTATAATCTGATTAAGTGGCGCAATTCCTTGCTTTTGTGCACATGACATACACATACCGATGGGCTGTTGCTTTCCGTCAATAACCTTGGTTATAAAAATAACTGCAATGTTTTCCTTGCATATTGAGCATTTCATCATATATATCATCTCCGTTAAAGTTATAGTAATGGTTATCCAGCTTTCTTTAGAAGGCTGGATTTAAATATATTTTTCAAATTCAATCAGTTTCAAATTCAATCAGAAAGTCAATTTGTGACTTTCTGGGCGATAATCATATTATTTCATTCCATCAGGTAAAAAGATACTGAAAGTATAAACGCAAAAAATGAGTTTGTATCTGACTACCTACTCTATATAATAGCATATTTATTTCTACTTTACCAGAACCAATTTGTCCTTCCCTCACCTTAGCACCATATATTTCCTCACTTTGCTTATACCAAGGCTTTTATTCAGTATTATAAATATCCTCATTTTAACATTCCAGGATAGTAGGTTTATAGTGAGCTGTTATTATATTGCACATGTGCCTGTTCAGGGCTATGCCAAAACAAATGGTACGTGCTTCAATCCGTATTTATATATGTCGAAATTTTAATTCAACATATATAAATAACTTTAAAACAGCTTTTTTAAGACGGTAATTCGATTACCCTTTCGATTAAACATTATGCTATCGCTGAGGCTTTTTACGATTTGCAGCCCTCTCCCGCATTCCATCAAATCCTGCACACCGCACATTTGTCGACTATGTTCTTGCTGAAGGGTTTTATAGGCATTAAAACCACTACCCTGATCCCTTACTATAATATTCAAAACACCTTCATCCTTCAAAAAAACTTTCATATATATTTTTCTATCGCTACTTCCACTCTCATTGCCGTGCTTTATTGCATTTTGTATCAATTCACTTATGATAATGCGTACATCAAAATATTGGTCACTATTTAAGCCCACAGTGTTGTTAATACTCTTTAATATCGCCCTGATATTTTCGCAGGCAAGGTGTACATCATCCAACACAAAGCCATTATATATTTCAATAATATCTTGCCCTTGGCGTGATCTCATCCGGCTTCTCCTTCGGAAATACTACTCATGATATGATTGCTTCCCAGAAAGTCATTAAACGGCTTTTTTCTGCAATCACAATATGGTTATCCAGCGTTCTTTCGCAGGCAGGGAACATCTTAGCTTCGCTATATTCTTACCCATATTAACACTACTTCCTCAGAATTTTTCTGAATTTTTCTAAAGTTTTTTTCTCCATTCTTGATATATACATCTGAGAAACATCAAATTGTGATGCAATTTGCTTTTGAGTCCTGTTTTCAAAAAAACGTAAGTAAATAAATTTCTTTTCTATTTCATTAAAATGTTTCATGGATTTCTCGAGGAAATCCCGATTATTAATCCGCTCAAACGTTTCGTCGTCTTCCCCGATAGTTTCGTAGAGCTCTAAATCATCTTCCTCATATACTGTCTGATCAAAGGATTGAATTTTATAGACATTCCATGATTCAATAATTTCAAGAATTGCTTCTTCACTGAAGTCAAGATAAGAGGCTATTTCGTCTACTCTGGGTGATCTGCCGTTAAGCTGTGTTAAATGTTCTCTCGCATGATTAACCTTTTGATAAACCTCATATATCCGCCTTGGTATACGTATAACAGACGCTTTATCTCTGAAATATCTTTTAATTTCCCCAATAATAGTGGGGGTCGCAAAGCTGACAAATTTAACCTCAGCATCTGTATCGAAACGTTCCACAGCATTAATTAAAGCAACACAAGCCACCTGATATATATCATCATAATCTACGCCACGATTTAAAAACTTTTTTGATAAAATTTCTGCAAGGTAAAGATAGCGTGAGACAAGTTCATTTCTAATATTAGGATCTCTCTCGCTTTTATATTTTTCAAACAATTCTATATCAGACTCTTCATACATAGCTTTATACTTTTTACTCATTAGGATAATCCCCCAGGCTTTTTCCCATGGTTATTATGCAGCCATCTTTGCATTTCACGGTAAATTCATCCATAAGGGAAGTTATTATCATCTTTGCAAATTCACCTGATTCGCCTTCAAACATTGTTCGAGTAAACTCATCAGTAACTTTAAACAATACTTTAAATTCTTTAGATAACAACTGGAAAGTAATAATGAAATTCCGGTTGGCGTTTTCAGGCTTATATGTAATAATTTTGTTGCACACCTCAGATATAGCAACCTTTATATCTTCAATTGAATCAATATCAAAACCAATTTTTGATGCGATGCCCGATGCTGTTAACCGAACCAGACCTACATAATCCGCCTTTTGGGGAAGCTGCATTGTTATTTCATCAAACATTTTATTCATGCTATCTCCTCCAAAATAAAAACCTTATCCAGCCCGGTTATGCGAAAGAGCTTTTTTATGTTATCTTTTAACCGATAAATATAAACACTATTCTCGTTTTTCTTAACTCTCTTTAATGCGCCAACCAGTATTCCAAGCCCTGTGCTGTCTATATAAGAAAGCTCTTCACAAAATAACTCAATATCCTTATCGCCTTCCCCAACCAACTCATATAATCTGGCTTTAAATTCCGGTGCCGTTGATATATCCACTTCACCTTTCAGTAAGACCCTAAGTTTTCCATTTTCGATTGTATTGTCCATAACAAGCTCAAACATATTGCGCCCCCCTTATTTTATTTCTTTCAAAACAGATATAGCTTTTTCTATTCTTTTACTATTTACAGCAATTGTTATAATAACATTGTCGGCGTAAATGTCATTTTCCTTGACAAATTCGCTTTCAGTAATATTGATTCCATATTTTTTAGCCGGACCATAAATAGGTTCGTAATTCTCTGTTTCATCAATTTTTTCAGTTCCCTCAACATAAGATTCAATTGGGAACCCAAGAGCATCGGTTAGATCATCAAGCGGCAGGAACATACCTTGTTTAGCGTATTCTTTAAAGGTGACTTCGTCCAAAAGTACGATGTCTAATTCCTGTGTTGCTGCCATTGCAGCTATTTTCATCCGTATGGCAGATTCATACTGCGGATCGTTTTGCATAAATGTTAAAACTTCAATATATGGAGTATTTATATCTGAATAGTTGTTTATAAGATCAGTACTGATTTTTTCCGTTTGCTCTGTGTAAATATTACCATAAAAAAGGATATTAAAGTCTGAGGGAACATTATTAACACAGCTTCGAATTATTGAAAACATGGTAATTAATACAATAATTCCAACAATAATGTGTGTTTTATAATAGTGGAAGAAGTTTTCTATTTTTATAGGATCCTTATTTATTATTCTGGATAACAGCGGAGGATTTTCCCTTAAAGCCTTTTGCCTTTCCTCTTCGGCTTTGTCAATAAAAGTGATGCCCATAAGCAGGTTATAAGCTTTTGTAATATCATTTATTGTATAACCATTCTCATCTTTTTCAATTGTTTTGAATTTTCTTGTTAAAACACCGTAACGATTTGAAACATCGTGCCTCGTGGCATCCTGGTTAAGCCCAAGAATTTCAAGAGCTTTCTTTTTGTCCATTTGCTCCATGTCCAAGACCCCCAATCCTATTTACTCCTGTTTTTATCATTTTCAAGAGCCCACCACCTCTATGAGGAGTGGTTCTTGATGTTCATCTTTTGCAGAATGACTCAACTTTCCAACAGTGTTTGGGTTATCCTTCTTGGGGAAACGTTCCAGTTGATACGCTCCTTAGTTTTGGGCGCTTGCCGGCACAGCGAGCTACCAACAGAGGTGTGATATCACACCTCCGCATGTCGGTACCAGTGCCTCAAAACACTACTCACAAGATGAGGTGATAAAGTTGAGTTAATGAGTTCACTCTTTTGGCTTCATTGTGGGGAACAATAACACGTCTCTTATGGAATATGAGTCTGTTAACAGCATAATAAGCCTGTCAATTCCAATTCCCAAGCCGCCTGTAGGCGGAAGACCATGCTCAAGAGAGGTTATATAATCCTCATCCATCATATTTGCTTCCTCGTCACCCTGCTCACGCTTTTTAACTTGAGCAAGAAAACGTTCTTTTTGATCAATCGGATCATTAAGCTCGGAGTATGCATTTGCCATTTCCCGCCCTGTTATGAAAAGCTCAAATCTTTCTGTTAATTCAGGCTTATCCGGTTTTCTCTTTGTTAATGGTGACACTTCAACGGGGTAATCCATAATAAATGTCGGCTGTATTAAATTAGCCTCGGCAAACTTCTCGAAAAACATATTCAGTATTTCGCCCTTAAATATATTACCGGACAATTCAATCCCTTTTTCTCTTGCGAGCGATACGGCTTCATCATATGATAGAGAATCAAAATCAACACCTGCATATTTTTTAACAGCGTCGGTCATTGTCATCCGAGTCCACGGGATAGATAAGTCAATTTTTTGTTCTTGATACTCAATTTCCGTTGTACCTAAAACTTCCTTCGCAACATGTGTAATCAGGTTTTCGGTTAATTCCATCATTCCCTTGTAATCTGTAAATGCTTCGTATAGCTCAAGCAGAGTAAACTCAGGGTTATGCTTAACCGACATCCCCTCGTTTCTGAACATGCGCCCCATTTCATATACTTTTTCAAGACCTCCAACAATTAAGCGTTTCAGATACAGCTCAGGAGAAATCCTTAAGTATAAATCAATATCCAAAGTGTTGTGGTGTGTTATAAAAGGTCTTGCTGCTGCACCTCCCGGTATTGTATTCAAAAGAGGTGTATCAACTTCTAAAAAGCCCCTGTCATTTAAAAAACTTCGAATTGTTGAAATTATTTTACTTCTTAATATAAAAGTTTTTCTAACTTCCGGATTAACAATAAGGTCTAAATATCTTTGACGGTATCTGATGTCTGTATCCTTAAGCCCGTGAAATTTTTCAGGTAGAGGGCGAAGCGATTTTGACAGCAGAGTGTATTCAGAAACTCTAACCGATATTTCACCCATGCGAGTTTTAAAAACCACGCCTTTTACACCGATTATATCACCAATATCAAGCTTTTTAAACTCATCGTATACTTCATCGCCCAGATCATTAATTCTAACAAACAATTGTATTTTTCCATCTCTGTCATATAGATCGCAAAAGCTCGACTTACCCATCCCTCTTTTTGCCATTAACCTTCCTGCAATTGATACAGTCTTACCATCAAGCTCATCAAATGTATTTATTAAATCAACAGTTCTGTGAGTCACTTCATATTTAACAGTGTGAAAAGGATCCTGTCCTTTACTCTGCAACTCACTGAGCTTTTGCCTTCTAACCATTAGTATTTCGTTTAGATCCTGTGTTTGCTCCATATTTCCGGTAAAATCTTCTGACATCGTATTTCCTCCCGATCATTTATTAGACATATTCCAAAATAATGGAATATGTTGCATTGCTCTGTTTATGTAAAGCAAAATAACATTTCAATTATAACGAGGCTAAGATGGATCCCCGCCCCACCTCTTCGCATATTTTTTTAATTGTGATAAATTTCACTAAGTAAAAGATAAAACAGCTTACATACTCATGTAAACTGTTTTGCTTATCTAATAATTATACATTATGAAAACTTGATTAACAATACCCTTGGGTTTTATTTATATATTTCAAGAATTTTAAACTTCACTATTCCATCCGGTACGGCAATATCTACGAATTCACCAGGTTTTCTACCCATTAGCGCACGACCTACAGGCGAATCATTGGAAATCTTGTTACCTGATGGATCTGCTTCAGTTGAACCAACAATGTGATAGTCCAATTCTTCGTCAAACTCTTCATCATATATTTTTACACGAGTTCCCAATTGAACAGCATCTGTATCAATCTCATCTTCATCGATAACAGTTGCGAATTTAAGCATGTTTTCCAATTGAATGATTCTTACCTCATTTTTCGCTTGGTCGTTCTTTGCCTCATCATATTCCGAGTTTTCTGAAATATCACCAAAAGATAATGCCTGCCTTATACGTTCTGCAATTTCTCTTCTTTTTTCCCCCTTTAACTGCTCTAATTCATCTTCCAGTTTTTTAAGACCCTCATAAGTTAAAAATATCTCTTTTCCACTCATACAACAATACTCCTCTTTCTTTTATATCTTTTTCCCCCATAGACTTCTGCCGTTAGAGTTCTAATAATTTATGCACTTTTACAGGAATTATTCTTTATTTAATCTATATAAATTGAGAAAGAAGTTAATTATGTTTGGTGATATTTGTCGATCGTTTCTTTTTCAATTTATATTGTACATGTGCCTGTTCAGGGCTATGCCAAGACAAAATGGCACATGCATCAATTCGTGTCTATATATATTGAATTTCTATCTCAACATATATAGATATAGAACATGATTATGCCCACAAAAGTCACAAAGTAATTTTTTGAAGATATTTAATGCCTTAAAAACATCCTAAATATCTTCAGCCTTCTAAAGAATGATGGATTACCGCATTAAAAAAGGCTCTAAAGGCTTTTGGGGGTTTGTTTTGACCTGCAATAAACAGGGAAAACATCCCATCTCCATATATTAGACTTTATTATAAAGCAGCGGACATAGAATGTCAATATTGATATATTGCTGTCAAACATTGGTTTTGCCTGTGGCTACTGTTCACAAGGTATCACATTATAATCCGCAGGTTTGTCTCGAGTGTTTCATCCCTTGGATGTAACCGGTAAGCCGGTTACGCATTATGGTGGTATATCTTGAATTAGTTCCAAAGTACGACTAAAGCACATACTTTTTTACTCGCTTTGAATTTAATGTATTGTCTGGTAACAGCCTCCATGTCACGGGTCGCTCAGGAACATGCTTTTAGCTTTACGTTTGAAGTAGTGCTTCCGAGTGTGCTGCTTTGCGTCATTTAAATCACACAATAAAGGTGCGTTCAAGTTGGTATTCGCCTTTATAACGCATTTTGTGTGCATAGCGCTACGAGACTGGTTACATGGGCGAGCAGCAAGCTTGCTTGCGACCAGCCATTTTATCAAGTGCTTCTTCAGGGGAGGATTTAACACACCACTGATGCGGGAATCTGTTTATCCTCCGCCTATTGCATGGGGCCTAGGAGCATTTGATTAACCTTAGCAAACTCTGTGGCAGATATTTCAATATTATTGCCAGTCACATTATCTAATGTATTATTAGTTCCACTGGCAAAAAGATCGTATATTCTGTATTCTGCTGAACCATCATCGCCCCTGCCTGTATTTATTTTAAGTGTATCAAAGCTTACATTTTTCAAGGTTGTGTTGTTTGCCTCAACTGAAAGAGCGCCTACCGTAACCGGGATACCTGGTTGTACGCTCAAATTTATGGTAAGACCTTCAAAAACAACATCCTCAATATGAGCACCTTTAAGAGATTTGAATATTCCCGCTACTTTACTTGTATCTTTGTCAAGCTTTCTGCTTGATACATTAATTTTTATGTTCTTTATACTGAAGCCATTGCCGTAAATCTTTCCACTAAAGCTTTCAACCATATCCACGGCAGCATCTTTAAAATCAATATCACTAGTAAGAATATAACCATCAATCGGTTTTCCTGATATATCCTTTCCTGTAAACCCGTATTTCCCAGATACCTTCAGATTCTCTACGTGATCCACTCGAATATATTTTCCCTCAATATATTTTAAATAGACTGTTTTTTTCGAAGAGTTATTTTCATAATTGGTAATGAAACCCTCAATTATTTCATCTTTTCTAGTGCGAATCTCATGCCTAGCAGCTTTATCATCAGTTGCGATTTCATAACCTAGCTTGTTAATGTATAAGTCTGTGGTGTCTTCCTCGATTGGCCTTTCGTCTTTGCTTTCCGGTAACTCGACGTATTCAATTTTATTAAAATATTCTGGAAACTCCTCATATAACTGATCATACAGTTCCTGATCTGAAGGAATCAATTCTGTATGGACGTATTCTGAAAAATTATATGGTACAGTGCATTGCTTGTCTGAAAAATAATTATAAAGGGTATGTCCTTCTTTGGAAATTAGACTTTCAGCAGCTTTCGACAGTTTTTGAACCGGTGATTCAACAGTAATATTTTTTGAAAACTTAATTGTGTCAGTGGAAGCATCAACATAATCGACTTTACCTTGGAGTATCCATCTGGCATAAAGTGTCATGCTCTCCTGCACCCTGTCCTCGTCAAAATCCCACCTGTCTTCTGCTTTAAAGGAATAACCAACAA
>ENA-UOOK01001469-UOOK01001469.1-fermentation-metagenome-genome-assembly--contig:-NODE-1469-length-31022-cov-36.185552_pt1 | contig 31022 bp, 24 predicted proteins | sample MGYA00245777_ERZ724023 | MGnify/ENA primary metagenome ERZ724023 (study PRJEB28704, sample SAMN03018312) | fermentation metagenome | biome: anthropogenic terrestrial biome; feature: soil...
CTGGTTCATTTAAATACTGTCTAATATTTAAATCTTGATGAATTTTAGTGACCATCAAAGGAACGCCAGCTAATGAATCCGTCTCTAGTTTCCGAATTAAAGAATTAAAACCGTTTCCTAGTGCTAAAACTAATAAAACGCCAATAATCCCAATTGATCCCGCGAAGGCGGTGGTTAAGGTTCTTCCCTTTTTGGTAATTAAATTTCTAAAGGATAACTTCAATGATTGAAGATAACTCATAGAAGTCTTTTTAGGTTGATAAGTTGATTCACTTGAAGTTTTTGCTACTTCAGTTTGGGTATCACTAACAACATTACCATCCAATAAATTAATGGTTCTAGTCGCATATGCTTTGGCAAGGTCCTTATTGTGGGTCACCATAATCACTAAGGTTTCTTTTGAAATTTCACGGATCAAGTCTAAAATTTGAATACTGGTTTTAGTATCAAGCGCCCCAGTCGGCTCATCAGCTAAAATGATTTCCGGATTATTAGATAACGCTCGGGCAATCGCGACTCTTTGTTTTTGTCCACCTGATAATTGATTAGACTTTTTATACATTTGATCTTCAAGGCCAACTCTTTTTAAGACTTCAATCGCTCTTTGTCGACGTTCTTTAACTGGAATGCCACTTAATGCCATTCCCATCTCAACGTTTTCAATGATAGAAACATGATTAATTAAATGATAATTTTGAAAAATAAAGCCCACTTTATTATTTCGATAGTAATCCCAATCATTATCCTTAAAATTTTTGGTTGATTTCCCTTCAATAATTAAATCACCATCGGTGTATTGATCTAACCCACCAATAATATTTAATAATGTGGTTTTTCCACAACCAGAAGGTCCTAAAATGGCGACAAATTCAGCTTTAGAGAAAGTAAGGTTAACCGCATGTAATGCGGTAAAATCACTTCCAGCTATTTTATAATTTTTCTTAATATTTTTTAACTTAAGCATAAAAAAACACCTCACAGTAGAGTTATTATAGCACAACATGAGGTGGATGGTTATGTTTATACTTAATCATATTTTTAAAAAAACGTTTACATTTTATCTAATACAACAATGGTTTCAGTTTCAGTCGTTTGGTAAAACATTTTAACCGGAATAATATTTATAATTTTATATTTAGTTAATAATAAATTTAAGTCTCTAGATAAAGTTCTTAAATTGCAGGAAATGTAGATTATTTGTTCAAATGGTTTTGACATTATGGTCTCTATTATTTTTTTAGATAGTCCACTTCTAGGCGGGTCAAAAATGATGCCTTCGACTTCTAATTGGTTAATCTTTTCCTCGACATCACCCAAGATAGCTTCAACATTATTAAGCTTATTTAATTGGATGGATTCATTCGCACTTTGAATTGAATCTTGATTAATATCCACTGAAAATACCTGTTTCGCTTTTTTTGAGATAATTTGCCCAATGGTCGCTGCCCCCGCATAAGCATCTAAATAAGTGATTGGTTTAATCTCCTGTAAAACACGTTTATAAAGTAATTCGGTTACGCCATAATTGGTTTGAAAAAATCCGGTTGGATAAAGTCTAAATTTAAGCCCTAGTAGTTCAAGGGGTAAGGAAGGCTTCCCTTTTAATAAGGTTGAGATGCCACCTAAGTTTTCTTCTTCAACTTCTGCATAGTTTTGATAAATAGAATAAGCTTTTATTTCGCTTAAAATAAGTTCTTTTTCATTCCACTTTTCAGTTGAGGTTGTGAAAACAATCATTAAATCTTTATTATTGCTTCTTAAGGTTATTTTCTTAAGTGATTCATCGGTTAATGGATATTTATCAAACAGGTTGTTCAACTGTTTAATGCCGTTATTAATCACCTCATCGGCTAATAAATGAGATTCTAAAACTTCAATCTGGTGACTCTTGTTTTCAAAGGAGCCTAGTTTTAACTGATTGCCTACTTTTTTAACCTGTAACGTGATTTTATTACGGTAATAAAACGGTTTATCATCGGTAATTATCTTCTCAACATTAATATCTATATTACTAATCTTTTTAAAAGTTTCTTTGGTTAATTCATTTTGATAATCTAATTGAATTTGATTATCTAAATGATACAGATTCGCATAACTTAAGGGGAAATCATGTGTTCTATAGGGGCTTTTACGTACATACTTAACGACTTCTCCAAACCCATAATTTTTCTTTGTTTCCGTAATTTTAACTTCCGCAACTTCCCCTTTTAAGATATTATCGATAAAATAAACAAAACCGTCTTTTTTACAAACACCCTTACCATTAAAATCTAAATCGATACATTCTAAAATCATAGTTTTTTCCTTTTCTCGAGTTCCTTATAAAAATAAGCTAACCCCGCTTCACTGGTTTCCTTATATTTAGAATCCATGTCTAAACCGGTTTGATACATGGTTTTCACGATCATATCAAACGATATTTTTCTGGTGTCAAATAAAACAAGGGCTAACTCACTTGCGTTTATGGCACGTGTTGCCGCAACTGCATTTCTTTCTATACAAGGGATTTGAACATAACCACCGACTGGATCACAGGTCAGTCCTAAATAATGTTCCATCGCAATTTCAGCGGCGTATTCAATTTGATCAATCGTTTCACCTTTAAGATACGCATAAGCTGAGGCAGCCATACTGCAAGCTGAACCAATTTCGGCTTGACAACCGGCAACGGCACCACTAATAGACGCATTTTGAATAATTAAGTTACCAATTAATCCCGCAACCGCTAAGGCTTCAATAATCTTTTTCTTAGGAACGCCTTCAATTTTATAAACAAAATATAAGACGGCTGGTAAAACACCACTTGCGCCACAAGTTGGTGCCGTAACCATTAAACCACCAGAAGCATTTTGTTCACCAGTGGCGAAGGCATAAGCCGATAATAGTGTTCTATCTTTTAAAGAGCCATCTTTTAATGATAAGGCATTATTATACAAGGCATTTGCTTTTCTTTGAACCATTAATTCTCCAGGTAAGACACCCTTTGTGGTAAGACCCTCTTCAATGGTATGACACATTTGGCTAAATACTTCTTCTAAATAAGTAAAAGTATCTTTGGCTTCATACTTTTTAATATAGTCCATTAAACTTAACTTATTTTCAAAGATAAATGCTTTAATTTCGTCGAATGTGGTTTCATGATAGATTGGTTCATAAACGGTTTGATTACCATCAAAGATAATCTCTCCACCGCCAATCGATTGAACAGGAATCTTCTTAATCAGTGTTTCATGGTCATAGACCTCAAAAACAAGTTGATTGGGATGAACCGATAAATCGATTTGTTTTTCAAAGGTAACATTTTTTAAGATCTCTTTAATGACCATCAAAGTTAGATGTCCTTCTCCGGTTAATGCTAAAGAGTTGTATAAAACCACTTTATACAACTTATTAGGATATAATGCTTTAACCTTTTGGGCCGCTTTGGCTGGTCCCATCGTGTGACTTGAAGAAGGCCCGTGTCCAATTTTAAAAACAGATTTAATTGACTTCATAAGCTTTAAAAATAGTGGTATATTTCTTAACTAAATAATCAACATAATAATTAGGGTCAAATGGTTTGTTCGTTGCGTTTAATATGATTTCTTTAGGTGTTTTTAGTTTCCCATACTGATGAATATGTTCTCTTAACCAACGATTAATTTTACGAATATCATTATTCTTGATACATTGTTCAACATCAATTTCTTGATTCATCACATCATAGATTTGGGCAGCATAAGCACTTCCTAAAGCGTAGGTTGGAAAATATCCAAACGAGCCTATACTCCAGTGAATGTCTTGTAAGACACCAAAGGCATCATTCTTAACGGTTAAACCTAAATATTTCTTGTATAACCTATTCCATGTCTTAGGCAGGTCTTTGGGTTGAAGTTTACCATTAAATAGTGCTTTTTCTATTTCATAACGAATCATGATATGCAAACTATAAGTTAACTCATCGGCTTCAATTCTGATAAAATCTCGTTTGACGCGATTCACATATAAATGAAATTGCTCCGCTGTTACCTTTTTTAATTCTTTAGCAAATATTTGTTGTAAAGCTGGATAATAAGTATCCCAAAAAGCTTTCGACCGGCCAATCATATTTTCAAATAATCTGGATTGAGATTCATGAATGCCCATCGATACCCCACCCGATAAAATAGACCCATCAAACTCAGGATTCACTTGTTGTTCGTAAATGCCATGACCCATCTCATGAATGGTTGAGAAAATCGCTGCATCAATTAAATCTTCACGATAAGCAGTTGTAACTCTTGTATCAACTGACACGACGCCACTTGTAAAAGGGTGAACGGATTCTTTAATAACACCCTTTTTTAAATCATAAGACAATATGTCTGCTAATCGATGATTAAATTGTTTTTGTTTTTCAATGTTAAAAGAACCTTTCAATAAAACGCTAGGAAACTTTTGTTTGACTTTAGCTGTCTTTAAAACAAAAGGAACCAGTTTTTCATTCAATACCTTAAAGAATTCATCGTATTCCTTAATCCCCATATTTTCTTCATACATATCAAGTAAAACATCATAACCTTTTAAAGTATCTGTTTCTAAGTATTTAATGAGTTTCTTTTGAAAAACGATGATTTCCTCAAGCGTTGGTAAAAAAGCCTCAAAATCACTGTTTTTCTTAGCTTCTGCCCAAATTTGACTACTCTTAGAGATTAACACTTGATACGCAATGTATTCAGCTTGAGGAATTTTCCTTAATTGGTCAATCCCTTTCTTTTCTAATTCAATTTCTCTTTTAAAGGAGCCGGTTAAATTTTCTTTGGCTAGTTGGTCAATTGCAGCTAATCTTTTTTCATCCATTTCAAGCTTATAAACTAGCGTATATAGGACTTCTAGTTGTTCAGTTCTATAGGCTTTGGAAGCTTTTGGGGCTTCAGTTTCATCGTCCCATCCCATTAACCATAATGCGTACTTGTAAGCATTTATTTCTTTCTTAAATTGTTCATATATTTGTTTCATATTTTTTCTCCTAAAATGTATTTTATAATAATAAATAAGTTGCAAGACTTAAGTATATTAGTAATGAAAAGACGTCGTTGATTGTTGCCATAAATGGGCCTGAGGCAACAGATGGGTCAATGTTTAACTTCTTAAAGATAATTGGAATAATAGACCCTGTTAATGTTCCAATCGATAAACTAAGCAGTAATGTTAACCCAACCGTCATACTGATTTGGTAGGATTGATCATGGCTTAATATGCTTAGGAAGAGATAGGCGACAATAAACCCAAATGTGGCAGTGATAATACTGTTTATCAATCCAATCGAAACCTCTTTAAAGAGTTGCTTTTTATAATTAAGGTTTGGGTTCATGCTAATATTAATAACGGTTGAGGCTAAAGCTTGCGTAGAAATATTACCAGATGTATCAAGTATCATTGTTTGAAAATAAGTTAAGACAATTACCGAAGAAATAGTTACTTCAAAACTAGATAATATAGATGAAGTAAACAAGGCTAAAAATAGTAAAATCAACAACCATGGTAATCGGCTCTTAACTTTATCAATAGCTTTAGGATTTTCCTTAGTTTCTTTCGTTGAAGCTAAGTTTCGGTAAGTTTCTAGTGAGGTTTCTTTCAAAAAATCTAGGGCATCTTCCGCTGTAAAAATACCTCTTAAATGACCAAAATAATCCAAGATTGGAATCATTTCTAAGTCATATTTTTGAATCATGTCAATCGCCTCATCAATAGATGAATCTTCTTTCAAACTATGGATTTCTTTGCGCATAATCTTACTCATCATAGTAGGACTTCTCGCAATAATTAAGTCTTTTAAGGCAACTATGCCTAGTAGTTTATTCTTTTTATCAACAACATAAATATTATCAATCATCGTTTCATCTTTAGAGTCTAAGATGACTATATTCATTGCCTCTTTAACATCATTATCAGGTCTTACGGTGATAAAATTATCACTTAAAATGTTTAACATAGGATGATGTTTTTTCATAGGAATACCTCCAACAACAATATGGTAATGCCATAATAAATCAGAATACTAAAAATATCAATTATTGTGGTTAGTAGCGGACCACTAGCGTTGGCTGGGTCAGCTCCTAATTTTTCTAAGAATTTAGGTAAAAATGTCGCTATTAAATTAGAGAAAATTGAACTAAAAAACATGCTTATTCCGACTGCTATCCCAAACAACAGGCTGTTTTGATTCAAAGAAACATTAATACTAATCACAGTCATCGTGAAGACTATCCCAACCAACCCCATAATCGATCCAATCATAATAGAAGATTTAAACTCCTCTTTCGCATGAAAAAGATAATTCTTATCATCTTCAATATTTAGCAATACCAACGAAGTTGATAAAGTTTGTGTCCCAATATTACCAGACATGCTTAAGATTAAAGGTTGAAAAATGATTATCACGGTATAAACAGACAATAATCCTTCAAATTGGTTCATGATTGAGGCAATTGGTAAATCTAGCACCAGTAGCAACAATAGCCAGGGCAATCTAGATAAAGCACTCTTAAATAAACTCGACCCATAGGATTCACTTAACCCAGCCAACTTTTGAACGTCTTCAATCGCTTCTTCTTCATAAACGTCTAAAGCATCATCTAAAGTAATCATCCCAAGTAACCGGTGATCTTCAGATACTACTGGCATTTGGTAAATCCCTTCCTCTTGAATCGCATTGGTTACATCATCAACATCATCAGAATCAAAAACCGATACACTCGCTTCATATAGTTCTTCGATTCGCATTGGTGATTTAGCTTTAATCAGTTTTTTTAACGGAACAACGCCTAAAAATATGCCGTTTTTATCAATGACAAACAGCGTTTGAATCGATTCCACATCTGGCGCTTCCTTAACTAATATTTTCATGGCTTGTTTAACATCTTGTTCCGGTTTTAAGAGAATAATGTTAGAAGTCATAATTGACCCTGCCTCATCGGCATCGTAGTCAATTAAAGCTTGAATATCTTCACGATCTTCATCGTCTAACCCAAGAATCCAAGTTTCAACCTTATCACTGTCTGATTCTTCAACGATGTCCACAACATCATCGGGCTCCATTAACTCAATAATATCCGTAGCCTCAGTGATTTCTAAAGATTCTAAAATCTCAGATGCTTCACTTGGAATAATATACGTTAACAGTTCAGCTCTATCTTCATTGGAAAGTTGATTAAACATTTCTTGTTGTTCTGATTCAGACAAACTATTATAAAGATTGGCTAAATCATAGCCATGTAAGGTTTTAAGATATTCAATTTTTTCTTCTAATCCTAGGTTTAAATAAGTATCTTTCATAAAATCACCTACTTCAAGTATATAAAAAATTAACCGAAAATAACAGTTAAAGAAGAAAAAAGCATCTCCGAAAAGATGCTTTTACCATAAATTAAGTTTATTTGTATTGTAATTCGTATAAAGAATAGTAAATGCCACCTAGATTTAATAGTTCTTGGTGAGAGCCACTTTCTTTAATTTCACCTTTTTGCATCACATAGATTTTATCCGCTTTTTGAATCGTTGAAAGTCTATGTGCCACCACAATCATCGTTGAAATTTTCATCATTTTTTCTAATGACTCTTGAATAATTTCCTCAGTTTCACTGTCAATATTAGCGGTTGCTTCATCCAGGATCATGACGGTTGGTTCATAAACTAAAGCTCTGGCGAAACTTAAGAGTTGACGCTGTCCCGTAGAAAAGTTATTACCACGTTCTCTAACGATATGATCGTATGAATTAGGTAATTGTTCTATGAATGTATTTGCTCCGACATATTCTGCAGCCTTAATAATCTTTTCATCGCTTACGGTCTTATCAGATAGGGTAATATTTTCTTTAATGGTACCGGTAAATAAGAACACATCTTGTGGCATTTGCCCTATTTCACTTCTCAGTGAATCAAGGTTAATCTTTTTAATGTCAATACCATCAATCAAAATTTGTCCTTTAATCGTATCATAGTTTCTAACCATTAAATTCATAATGGTCGTTTTACCTGAACCTGTTGCGCCAACAAATGCGACTGTATCATTAGGACTGATTTTAAAGGAAACATCTTTTAAGACCCATTCATCTTTAATGTAGTAAAACCAAACATTTTTAAACTCAATCTCACCTTTAAAATCAATTAAGTCTACTGCCTCAGGATCATTTACAATTTCCGGTTTTGTGTCAAGAACATCAAAGACTTTTTCCGCACTCGCAAAAGCAGATTGTAAAATGTTAAAATCTTCTGATAGATTTTGCAGTGGACGATAAAAGTCATTCGCATATAAATACATCGCCGACATTGAGTTAACCGCAACCACTAATGCCGCAATCTCTTCTACGGTGCTAAATGGCATTAAAATAATATCCGCTGCCATATAATAAATAACTAACAGTGAAGCGGCCATACTAATTAAAAATATCAATGGTCTATAAATCGCGAACATGGTTAACTCGATTAAATGTTCTTTTCTTAACCGTTTATTTCTTGCCGTGAATTGAGATAACTTCTTTTCTTCTTGATTAAATACTTGAGTTAATTTGACGCCACTAAGGTTTTCTGACAAGTAAGCATTCATATTTGAGTTTTCATTTCTAACTTTACGATATTGTTTTCTGGCTAATCTACGATACCCAAAGGTTAGTACTGCTACAAATGGTAATGTAATCCCCATGATTAAGGTTACTTTAACATTAAGAACCAACATGATCACAAATTGAACCACCAACATTAACATATTTCTAATTAAGTTCGTTAATACAGAAGTATACATTTCAGAAAGGGTGTTCGTATCATTGGTTACTCTTGTGACTAGTTTTCCGATCGGAATTTGATTAAGCTGACCGAGTGATAACACTTCAATGTGTTCATACACCTCTGATCTGAGTTGATGAACAATCTTCTGACCGGCAACTTGAAGTAATAAGTTTTGAACATAAGTTAAAACTAAGGCAATCACCACGATCACAACGAATAAAAGAATAATTCCGCTGATCAACCAGTATTTTTCAGTGTCACTATTGGGTTGATCAATGACATTCATGGTCATTCTAACTAATAAAGGACTTATACTTGATGTAGCAACGTCTACCAACATCAATAATAAGGCAATAATAAAGTTCTTTTTATAGGGACCGGCATAAGTTAATAACCGTTTGAATATGACGGAATCACTCTTCGTTCTGGTGGTTTCTTGGAAATCACGCATTGCCCGTCACCTGACTTTCTAAGGTTTGTCTTTCTACCATATCTTGGTATAAAGGACTACGGTTCATCAACTCTTGATGGGTTCCAACATCCACTAAAAAGCCTTTATCTAATAAGACTATTCTATCTAGCTTGCGAACTGTGGATATTCTATGGGCAATCACAATCGTTGTTTTGCCCTTTCTAATTTGTTTTAAGTTATTTAAAATAGTTTCTTCTGTGTTGGTGTCAACTGCACTAACAGAATCGTCTAAAATCAAAATTGGGGCGTCTTTCGCTAAAGCTCTAGCGATGGAAATACGTTGTTTCTGTCCGCCAGAAACCGTCACGCCTCTTTCTCCTAAAACGGTCTCAAACCCTTCTTTAAATTCAACAATGTTATCATAAACATCTGATAATTTTGCCGCTTCATGAATTTTATCTATAGACATTTCTTGTTCACTAAACCCAATATTATCCTTAATGGTGGTTGAGTATAAAAAATTATCTTGTGGAACATAGGCAATATGAGCTCTTGTGCTCTTAACCGTCAAATCCATCATGTCATAATCATCTAAATAAATAGTTTCACTATCCACGTTATAAACCCTTAAAAGTAAATCCACAAATGTCGATTTACCTGATCCAGTTCTACCTAAGATCCCGATTGATTCTCCAGCATTAATTTTTAGGTTAATGTTTTTTAAAACTTGGATATCAGGTGCATCAGGATAACTAAAGTAAAGATTCTTAAATGTAACTGAACCCATAATATTTTCTGCAACTAGGTTTCCTTCTTTAAGCGTTGGCTTACTATCTAAAAATTCGCTAACGCGCTTATAACTAGCTTGGGCTTGACTTCTGAAATTCGCATATTGGGTTAATGCCATAACTGGCCAGATCAAAGTGCCAAATAAGGCATAAAATTCAAATAATTGACCGCTGGATAGTCCCCCATTAATGGCAATATATGCACCAACACCAATAATCGTCATCATGGTTAAGTTAACAAAAACATTAATCACAATATTTACCCAAATCATCGTCTTAACAAAATCCATATGTTTATTATAAAAATCATCATTAATTTCTTTAAATCTAAACGCTTCAGTGACTTCTTTAACAAACGCTTTAATCACTTGAATCCCTGAAAATGATTCTTGGGTAAAGTCGCTCATATGTTCAAAGGCATCTTGTCTTAATTTAAATTTTATGCGCATCTTTTTAATAATAAAGTAGGCTGTAATGCCTAGAAATAGTAAGGGAATTGTTGTGACTAAAGTCAATAGCCAATTCATGTCAACCATTCTTATAATGACTAGAACACCTAAAAACAAGGAATCAAATAATAATAAAGTGCCCCGCCCAAAGCTCATTCTAACCGCGTCTAAGTCGTTAGAAAAGTAAGCCATTAAAGCGCCGACTTTATGGGTTTGATAAAAAGGTTGATCTAACTTCAAAGAATGAACATACAGTTGTTCTCTTAAATCATATTCGACTCTTCTACTTGTTCCCATCACCAGTAGTCTCCAGGCAATTCTACCAATGACCATAATACCGACAATAAGTGAAAAAGTTTCAATAAATTCAGTCAACCCTTGAGAACCAACAGTTCCTTTTTTTAGATCGTCTAAAAGAACCCCTAATATTTTGGGAATTTGAATTTGATAGTAGTCGACAATTAATAAGGAAATCACGCCTAAAATAAGAGGTATACTATACTTTAAGTAATATTTATTGATATGTTTACCAAATATCATTTTTACCCTCCTTTAATGATAAGCCGCTTATATTATATTACCACAATTTTATGGTCTATTTCAATTAGATATGGACTTTTTATTATTTTTCTATAAATACTTTTTTTGATGTATAATAGGTTACATACGGAGGTATATTAAATGGATATCGTAAAACGATTCATAAATTACGTGAAAATAGATACGCAATCAAACGAACGTTCTCAAACTTGCCCATCAACTGAAAAACAAAAGGATTTAGGCAATCTTTTATTAAAGGAATTAAAAGAATTACAAATCCCCTCTTTTATGGATGAAAATGGCTATGTTTATGGAAAAATCAATAAAACGACAGAAGGTAAAAAGGCAATTGGTTTTATTGCCCATATGGATACCTCACCTGATGCACCCGGTGCCAATGTGAATCCGAGAATCATTAAACATTACGACGGTTCTACCATTAAATTAAACAAAGATTTAAGTATGAGTCCTGATACTTTTGAATCATTAAGACATGTGATCGGTGAAGATATTATTGTTACTGACGGTAATACTTTATTGGGTGCGGATGATAAAGCGGGCATTGCGATTATCATGGATTTTGCTGCTAAAGTCATGAAATCAAATATACCTCATGGTGATATCTACATTGGGTTTACACCAGATGAAGAAATTGGTAGAGGGGCTGACTTATTTGATTTAGAATTCTTTAAAGCTGATTTTGCCTATACTTTAGATGGTTCAAAGGTAGGTGGCATTGAATATGAAAACTTTAATGCTGCCAGCGCCGCTATTAAAATTATTGGTCAATCAATTCATCCTGGCAGTGCTAAAAATAAATTAATTAATGCGATGCATCTAGCTATGGAATTTCATAGTATGTTACCCCCTTTTCAAAACCCTGCGTTTACGGAAGGTAGAGAAGGATTTAATCATTTAAGTGGTATGACTGGTGAAGTTGAAGTGGCTTATTTAAATTACATCCTTAGAAACCATGATATGAAAGAGTTTAAGCGTCAACAAGCTTTTTTCTACGATGTGAGGGACTACTTAAATCATAAATATGGGTATAACTGTATTGAAGTGACTATTAAGGAATCTTATTTAAACATGTATGAAGTTTTAAAGAAAGATATGACATCTGTAGAGCTGGCAAGAGAGGCAACGATCAAAGCGGGTGTTGAGCCCTTTAGTGATCCAATTAGAGGGGGCACGGATGGTGCTAGATTAACTTATATGGGTTTGCCAACGCCTAATCTAGGAACGGGTGGATTTAATTTCCATGGTAGATATGAGTTTGCGAGCATAAACCAAATGAAAAAAGCAGTTAATATCTGCTTAGAAATCATTAAATAATTAAATTGAAAAGCACCTACTGGTGTTTTCGTATACTAAGACTAGGAGTAATCTCTTAGTCTTTTATTTTTACTTTAACAAATAAATAACGCCAATAATAACACTCATATAAATTAAACAAATTATCGTGTATTTAATTAAATACTCTTTAAATCTTTCTGGATATAGTTTTGTTACAAACTTAAACGTAATTAAGCTGGCAAGAGAACCTATGATGGATCCCATGGCACCAATATTGACACCTTGGAGTAAGTTAAACATGAATTCAAGTGGGACAAACTTAGACAATAAGATAACCGCAGGAACATTTGACATAACCTGACTAACCAGTATCCCCATAAAAAAGACACGATGTTCATTATTTAAAAAAGATTGAAAAAAGTTTTTCACAAGCCCAATTTGACTCATATTCCCTGTAAAAATAAAGAACATCACAAAGGTTAATAACAGTTGATAGTCGACTTTTTTGAAATGTTCTCTTCCAAATATCAACCCTAAAACCACCACAATAATAAGACTAATCCAAGCTGGGATAACCCCTAATACTGTTAATATCGCAACCAAAAACATGATAAAATAGATTGCTAAACGATAGTCTTTTATTTTAACGTCTTCTACAATGGGTTCAACAAGATCTTGTTTAAAAATAAGAAACACAGTTAATAGTAACAAAAAGAACCCTGTGATCGTAATGACGGAGGTATTTTTAATAAATTCCCAAAAATCTAGATTGAAATTCGTATATAGATAGATGTTTTGGGGATCACCCATTGGGGTTAAAGCTGAGCCTAAGTTAGCCGCAATTGTCATTAATATCACAATGATGATCGATTCCCGTGTCCGGTTAATTTTTGCCAACACAAATAACATGAAAGGTATCAAGGTTAACAATACTGCATCATTGGTAAGTAACATCCCTAAAAAAAACGAAGCCATAATCATTACTAAGGCAATCACACGGATATCTTTTAGATGCTTAACCATCTTTACCGCAATCATACTAAACAATCTTTGATCCGTCATGCCTTGAACGGCTAACATTAAAGAAAACATAACAACCAATACTTCAATATTGATATAGTCTATATACCCTCGATTTATTGGAACAAACAGCACCGATATTAGTGCAGCGATTAACGCGATTAATAATACTTTATCCTGGTAAAAGAACCCAATAATTTTTTTCACAAATACCTCTTCTTATGGCAATAAATAGCCTACCCAAGGTAAATTATACACTTAATTTAAGGTTAATCAATCAAAAAAAGCATCTATTGCTAGATGACTTTTATTGCTTATATTTTAAAAAACTCAATGACCGTTTTGACCTCTTCATCCCAAAATTCCCAGTTATGCGTTCCTGGTCTCGTGATGTAAGTATGCTTAATTTTTAAATCATTTAAATGGTTAACAAATTTTTGATTGTCTTGAAACAAGAAATCTTCAGTGCCACAAGATATGTAGATATCGGCTTGATGATTAAATGATTTTGTTAATTCGAATAAATCATTTTCCGGTTCTATTTTATCTCCAAAAATGGTATCAATCAAAACGATTCGATCTGGACTCAATCTTTTCCTCATGCTTTTCACATCTAAAGCGCCCGAGAAACTAGCTGCTTTACCGTATGATTCCGGATAGGTAAATAGCGCTTTTAAAGCACCATATCCCCCCATAGATAACCCCGCAATATAAGTTCTTTCACGCGGCACATTGAGATTAAAAGTTTTATTCATGATAGCGGGTAATTCTTTGGTTAAAAAACTAAAACTTTTTACCCAGTTTTTCGCATCTGTGTAATAGACATTATACCCCGATGGCATAATCACCATGACTTGTTTGCCACTAACGTATTTTTCTATATTCGAAAATCTCACCCAGTTTGAATAATCGCCTGAATGACCATGTAATAAATATAAAACTTGTAGTTTATCATTGTCTCTGTTTTCCGGAAGAATAATATTTACATTCGTTCCCTTATCTAAAACTTGACTATGAAAGTTCATTTGAATCAATGCCATTGTTATACCCCTTTGAAATTGTGAATATCATCCACGATTATTTTAATTAAATCTGTAGCATAAGTTATGTTAACCCCTTCTACCGTTTCTTGATGGGTTAAATAAATGTACGCTTCGCCAGTTTCATTTGCGGCAATAATTTTCCCGTCTTCTATGATAAGCCCAAGCGGGTTATTGAACAAAATACGTGAATCAAAACTTAACTTGTTTTCAAGTTCATCTTTTAAACCAATAATTAATGACGTATTGATTTGATAGAATAAAACAGTTTCAGTAATTAATTTCTTAGGAAGATGTCCCATTAAACTTGCATAATCAGAGTTAATCATGTCATGCCCTTTTTTTAAAGCCTTAAAGGCATCCACCTTTTGATATCCCCATGGTGAATAACCAACCATCCGCCTTTTTAGTTCAATTTCATATTCTGGTTTATTATGTTTATAGTACGGATGGACAAATAAACGGTATTTATGAGCCACCTTTAGTAACCCTTCAAAGTTCATTCTTTGATCTTTAAAATCCACTAAAAATCCATTCATATAAGGTTTAATATATTGGTTCATATGAATTAAGGCAAACGGATAAAAACTCATTACCATAATCGGTCTATTCATTGAATTAACAACTCTTCCTAATCGTTTGATTGCCCGTTTATTGTCAACCTTAGTTTCGATTAAGAACCCAATATCTTTTGGTAATTGTTTATGATATTCATTTAATGTTTCAATGCTATCGGTTAACGTTTCACCCTCTAAGACTTGTTTGGCTTGTTTTAATTCTTTTAATGTATTTCTCTTAATATGCAAGTTCTTGTCGTAAGTTCTTCCTAAAGATTCATCATGATTCACGACAATAACCTTATCTTGTGTCATGTGAACATCCATTTCAATGTAATCAGCACCAGCACTATAAGCCTTAATTGCTGCTTTAAGACTGTTTTCCACTTGGTCATCATGAACCCCTCGATGGGCAACTATGATTGGTAATGAAGTAAAGTCTGAATCTATTTCAACGGGATCTAAGTTTTCACCTAAGACGCCATCACTTCCTGCCAGTACGGCTTGATATAATTCAACTTGATTATTTACCCTTATAATAACTTTTAACCCTCTTAAGTGAAATTCACGAATAACATTTTGATGGGCATAACTAATATCTAAACACACGGTAAAAGTGTGGGCAAAGAACAATTCTTTGGCAAATTTATCGATATCGTTAAAGCTTCTTTTGGGTTCATAGATTAATCTTGTATAGGGATAGATTGAATAAATTTCTTGAATCACTCTTTTATTTGAAGAGACGATAAAAATGTCATAATGATCTTTGAATTTTAAATAACCAGCGACTTGGCGTGCTAGTTTGACTTCGTTTATTTCGATTAAATTTAATCCTTTTAGAATATTCTTACGGTCAAACTCTTTTAGGTATCGAATATCTGCATAATCGTTTAAATCAATGTATACAATTTTTTTCAAAGCGCCACCTACTTCATGTAAATTGTATTATAAATCATATTGTATAATTTTTCAATTATAAACCACTATATAATTTGACATTTTCTAATAATTTTGTTAAAGTTTTCCGTAGTGGAGGTTACGACAATGAACGAACTTAGAACTTGGTTGTTGGAACAGTTTAATGAAATAGTCAATCCATCATGGGCAAACTTCTTAATGCGCTTTACCATGATAATCCTTTGGATACTAGTCGGCTATCTAGCCATGAAAATATTATCCATTGTATTTTCATCAAGATTAACTAGACGTTTTCGAGGAAACGATGATAAACATGCCGAAACTATCACAAAAATGATTTCAAATCTAACCGGCTTTTTTTTAATTATATTCTTAATCTTTGTTATCTTAAACGAACTTGGTGTTGATCTCACAACGATAATCGCCGGGGCTGGAATTGTTGGGTTAGCGGTTGGGTTTGGGGCCCAAGAGTTAATCAAGGACTTAATTAGTGGTTTCTTTATTATTGCCGAACGGATTTTTTCAGTTGGCGAACCCATTGAATATGAGGGCTTTGTTGGTAGAGTACAACGGATTGGATTAAGAACCACAAGAATTCAAAACTGGAAAAGTGAAGTCTTGGTCATCAACAACAGTGATATTCGTTCGGTTAAAAACTTAGCTAGAAACAACTCCACAGGTGTGGTTTTATTTAAAGTCGCTTATGGCACTAATTTATCCATTTTTGGCGATGACTTTACTGACCATTTAAATGCCGTTAGTTACAAATATGATCAAATGATTGGGGTACCCACTTTATCTGGTATAACCGATATGACTGATGGGGGGATTACATTAAGGGTTACTTTCACAACGGTGAACTTTCAACATTATGCGATTGAAAGGGCACTTAAGAAAGATATTTATGATTACCTCATAAAACGTAAGGTCAGCCTGCCAGGGTATAGCATAAAAATCGATTAAGTAGTATAATTAAAAGTAACGTAATTGTAGAAATACTTTTAATTTGTTAGTAATAGATATAAGGAGCAATAAACTATGAAAATTGTGATTAATGAAAAACAAGAAATTAATAATCTGGTTTCAAATGAAATTATACGGCTAGTTAAATCAAACCCTCAAGCCGTTTTAGGTTTAGCAACCGGGGGAACGCCGCTTGGTATTTATCAGGAACTTATCAAAGATCATCAAGAAAATAAAACAGACTATAGTAATATTATCACTTTTAACTTAGATGAATATTATGATTTAGACCCCTCACATCCTGAATCTTATCATTCCTATATGGATAAGAATCTATTTTCAGGAATTAATATTAACCCAGAAAACACACACTTTCCTGATATGAATAACCCTGAATCTTACACGAATCTGATTGAACAACATAAGATAGACTTCCAGATTCTTGGGGTGGGTTCTAATGGTCACATCGGATTCAATGAACCTGGTACTTCTTTTGAATCGATTACCCATTATGTTACTTTAGCCGAAAGCACTAGAAAAGATAACGCGAGATTCTTTAATTCACTGGATGAGGTTCCTGCTAAAGCAGTCACCATGGGTCTTAAAGATATCATCAGATCGAAACGGATTGTTTTGATTGCTTTTGGGGCAAATAAAGCTCAAGCGATCAAACAATTGGTTGACGGAACAGAGTCAGAAACATGGCCTGTCACCATTTTACAACGTCACCCCTATGTGACACTTTATTTAGACAAAGAAGCGGCCAGTTTACTTTAATAATGACTATAAAAAACATCCAATGGATGTTTTTTTTATGTTTTATTCGACCTTATCGTCAACTGGCTTTGGTTTAATATAGTGAGAATAGTAATTCGATTTATCGATTTGTTTACTTCTGGCAATGGTAAGTGATCCTTTTGGAATATCTTTGGTGACGGTTGAGCCTGCCGCAATAAAGACGTTATCTGATATTTTAAGTGGTGCGACCATATTGACGTTACAACCAATAAAAACATCGTTGCCTATTTCTGTTTGATGTTTATTTACCCCATCAAAGTTTACGGTAATTGAGCCGCAGCCAAAGTTCACTCTTGAACCAACTTTTGCGTCTCCAATATAAGATAAATGAGAAGCTTTTGTATCAGCGCCTGTGCTTGAGTTTTTAACCTCAACGAAATTACCAATCCGATTTCTTGGGCCGATAACAGCGTGATTTCTTAAATGGGCAAATGGTCCAATTGTGGTTTCTTCTTGTACTTCAGAATCGTATATTAAGCTATGTTTAATATGAGCGCCTTCATGAATGATGGAGTTATGAATTTCGGTATTAGGCCCAATAATCGTATGTGCTTTAATAATACTTTTACCGGTAATCGTCGAGTTAGGTAAAATAGTTGCCGAAGGTTCAATTTTCACATCATGTCCTAAAGTAACGGTATCTGGGTTAATAATATTAACACCATTAACCATATGATCTTTATTAATTAACTCTCTTAAATATTTTTCAGCTTGACTGACTTGGTATAAATCATTAACCCCCATGGCTTGCCAAGAATCTCGAATCGTAAAGACCCCTATTTTGCGTTCCTGATTTAAAAGTTCAACAATGTCAGTTAAGTAGTATTCACCTTTGATATTGTCTGTTTTAACTCTATCTAAGGCACTAAATAAGATTTCATTGTTTACAACATAGACGCCACTATTGATTTCATGAATTTGTTTTTGGTATTCATTACAATCTCTATCTTCAACTATTTTTTGAATCACATTGAATTTATTTCTTACAATACGACCATACCCTTTAGGATTTTCAACAACGGTTGAAACCACGGTTAAATCATTTCCCATCTCAATATGAGATTTAATGATTTTATTGGTTAACTTAATCGTCATTAATGGCATATCTCCAGGAACAATTAAGGTTACCCCTGGTTTATCTATTAAATATCCTCGAGCAGAATTTACTGCATCTGCAGTTCCTTTTTGTTCGATTTGTTCACAAAAAGTAACGCGGCTATCTAAAATTTCTTCAAAAACTTCCTTTTTATACCCTACAACCACGACTACTTCGTCGATAATACCACTTTTTTCAAATTTTTCGACGATATATTCAATAATGGGTTTTCTTAAGATGGGATACGCGCATTTTGGTATCTCACTTTTCATTCTTGTGCCTTTACCGGCAGCTAATACTAAAGCATAAGTTTTCATTTTATGACTCCCTCTTTTTTGATTAATTCCACGATACGAATAATTTGTTCATTCAATATTTTTTCGTCTTTATAACTCATGGTTACTCTTATAAGTGGTTCAGTTCCACTGGGTCTGATTAATACTAAATAATCCTTTTTGAAGACCACTTTTACTTTTTCAATTTCATCAATAATTAATGGGTGATTCAAAACACTTTTATCAACATTCTTAATATTGATCATTTGAAACGGATACTTCTTAATATGTGACAAAGAATGGTCTAGATTGATATTTTCTTCTGAAAGTATTTTAAGCATATATAAAGCCATTAACAGCCCATCTCCACTATGAAACAGGTGTCTTAAAATGATGTGTCCAGAGGCCTCTCCGCCCAAAGTATAATTATGGTCTTCGAGCTCTTTAAATACGTATTTATCACCGACATCGGTTAAACTGACATTAATATTGGCTTCTTCAAAAGCCTTGATAACGCCAGGATTACTCATCTTCGTAAGAACAACGTGGTCATGATTCAGTAGGTGATGTTTTTTCATGTATTTTGCGTAAATATACATCATTAAATCGCCATCAATAACCTCACCATGCTTGTTAACCATCAAACAGCGGTCTGCATCACCATCGAACGCGAACCCAATATCTAACTTATCTTCTAACACTTTATTTTGGAGAAATTCGATTGAAGTTGATCCACAACCAACATTAATATTTTTACCATCTGGTTCAATATTATAACTCATAACCTCTTTTAGATACTTATTAAATATAAGGGGGGCAACCTTATAGGCTGCACCATTTGCGGCATCAAAACCAACCCTTAATTGACTAATATTTAAATCCAGTGAATCAATAAAGTTTAAATAAGCTTCTAAAACGAAATTAATTTGATTAAAAGAGCCTTTTTCTTTAACGATCAATGGTTTACCGTTATCAATAAAATCTTCCAGCATCAATTCTAATTGATCTTTAGATTTATGGCCATCAATAAATAGTTTAATCCCATTATCTGTGTATGGATTATGCGACGCGGTAATCATGATTCCTAATACCTTTTTATAGGCACTATAATAAGCAATCATGGGTGTAGTCGCATCTTGTTGATGGTTAACGATGACCCCAGAATCAATCAACCCTCTTGATAGCTCTTTTAGTATTTCCACGCCTGATTGTCTGGTGTCATTCCCAATGACGACCCTATCAGGTTTAATTACGTGTCCAATAGAAAGTCCTAATCGATAAGAAAATTCCCCTTGTAAAAAATAATCCGCCTTATTTCTTATTCCGTCTGTTCCGAAATACTTACCCATAAGTCACCTCATCATTTTACAATTTTCACAACGTTGAATATTTTTTTCATTCTTTGTTATTGTACCACAATTAAACAATAAAATAAATATCTATATCGCCTTAATAACGGTTACAGTTATAATTAAGTGTAAAAAGGAACCATTTATCACATGAATGATTCCTTTTATAGATTATTTTATTAGTTATCTTTAAATTTTAACCTTGGTTGTCTCGCCGCCAAAACCTCATCCAACCTTCCAACAACCGTTGTATGTGGCGCCGATTTAACAATTTCTGGATTTTCTCTTGCTTCTAAAGCGATTTGTCGCATGATTGAAATGAAGTGATCTAAAGTTTCCTTTGATTCTGTTTCGACTGGTTCCACCATTAATGATTCATGGAACAACATGGGAAAATAGATTGTTGGTGGATGAACCCCATAATCTAATAATCTTTTCGCAACATCTAAGGTCTTTACCCCTGTCGATTTATCTTTCAACCCGTCAAAAACGACTTCATGCATACAAACTGTTTCAATTGGGAGTAAATAATCATCTTTTAATGATTCTTTAATATAGTTTGCATTTAATACGGCATAATTACCAACGTTTTCTAAGTTGTTCTTACCGAGTGTCTTAATATAACTATTGGTTCTTACAATGACGCTGAAATTTCCATAAAATGTCCCGATTCGACCAATCGAATGTTTTGGCGTATAAAAAACAAATGCGTCATTATCTTTAACCACAATCGGACCAGGTAAATATTCAATTAACGCTTTTGTTACGCCAACTGGACCTGCTCCAGGTCCACCACCACCATGTGGCGTTGAAAATGTTTTATGAACATTTAAGTGCACAATATCGAACCCCATGTGACCCGGTTTAGCATGACCCAATAAGGCATTCAAGTTAGCCCCATCATAATATAATAATCCGCCTTGACCATGAACAATTTCACGTATTTTTAAAATATCTTTTTCGAATATACCTAAAGTGTTCGGGTTTGTTAACATGATACCCGCTACTTCATCCGACATTAATTCTTTTAAAGATTCAATGTTGACGGTACCATCAAGATTGGATTTAACTTCGATTACCTCATATCCAGCCACACTCGCGCTTGCCGGATTCGTCCCGTGGGCACTGTCTGGAACAATAATCTTCGTACGCTTTAAATCACCCTGTACCGTATGGTATTGTTTAATAATCATCAAGCCCGTTAACTCACCTTGTGCTCCCGCAAATGGGGCAAGTGAAAATTTAGCCATCCCGGTGATTTCAGCTAACATACTATCGGTTTCATGAAGTATTTGTAAAGCACCTTGTGAAGCACTATTAGGGGTTAGTGGATGTAGTCCACTAAAACCTGATAAAGAGGCCATTTGATCATTGATTTTAGGGTTATACTTCATTGTACAAGACCCTAGTGGATAAAAACCGGTATCGACACCAAAGTTTTTCATCGAGACATTGGTATAGTGTCTTACCACATCTGGTTCAGTGACTTCAGGTAGATCAAGGTTATCTCTTAATAAGTTTGCCGGTAATTTGCATAAATTATTGGTTTCATGCTTTAAATCATGACCGACTCTAGAAGGGCTAGATAGTTCAAATATCAGTTTATCGTATAACATTTGATAACACCTCCACAAATTGATCAATATCTTCTTTTCCGTATTTTTCAGTCACTGCGAATAATACGAGATTATCTTTAATATTAAGCCCTGTTAGATAGCCTTTATCTAAGAGTTTTTCCTCAGCACGCTTAATATCAAAATTAGCTTCTAAAACAAATTCCTTAATAAAGTTGTCATCATGAACTGGTTTAAATAATTTTGTTTTCAATAATTGTTCTTTTAAGTAGTGACTATTTGTATACGTTTGTTCATTAACTGCTTTTAACCCACTTGGTCCCATTAAGGATAAATAAATAGAAACCCATAGCGCATTTAAAGATTGATTTGAACAGATATTAGAGTTTGCTTTCGCTCTTCTAATATGTTGTTCTCTTGCTTGCAATGTTAAAACAAAAGCACGGTTACCATGAACATCTTTTGTAATCCCACAAATTCTGCCAGGCATCTTTCTTGTTAATGCCTCTGTTGTTGCCATGTAACCTACATAGGCCCCTCCAAATGATAAAGGTAACCCTAAACTTTGTCCTTCTCCTACCGCAATATCCGCACCAAAGTCTCTTGGACTCTTTAAAACACCCAAAATAGATGGGTCACTATTCATGATGAATAAACCCTTGTTTTCATGAACAAGTTGGCCAATTTCTTCATAAGATTCAATTAAGCCATAATAGTTCGGTTGTTGAACAATTAAGCCTGCATAATCAGAATGATTTTGGAGGTCATTAATGGATGTACGTCCTTCTTTTTCCTCAACTTCAACCACTTTGATATTTCGGAATTTTGCGTAGGTTTTCACAACCTCAAGCACACTTGGGTTAACTGTTTTACTGACTAGTATTTTATCTTTTTTGGTATGGCTAGTTGCCATAAACATCGCCTCTGCGGTTGCTGTGGCACCATCATATACACTCGCGTTAGCGACATCCATACCGGTTAACTCACAAATATATGATTGAAATTCAAAAATATATTGTAAAGTTCCTTGAGAAATTTCTGGTTGATAAGGTGTGTAAGAAGTCATAAACTCACTTCTAGAAATCAAACTTGAGATCGCAGAAGGAATATAATGATCATAAGCACCAGCACCTCTAAAAATTTGTAAATGCTTATTCTTATTTGATATTAAATGCATGTTCCTAACTAACTCACGTTCAGACAAACCCTCTTCTAAATTGAGGCTAGCACGCTTTTGAATTTCATTAGGAATTGGATTAAAGAGTTCGTTAAGATGCTTTAATCCAATTTTATCTAACATTTGTTTAATATCTTCTTCCGTATGAGGAAAATATTTAAACATGGCCTTATTCTTTCTTTAAATCTTCTAATTCAACAACATTAAACTCTTCGATTTCAATTAAGAATTGTTTAAGCGGATCTTGGTTTAATAGTTCTGGAGAAGCAATTAATGCTTCGTTGACAGAAACGACAACACCACCAATTGGCATATAGATGTCACTGGCCGCTTTTACAGATTCTACTGCCCCAAAAGCTTCCCCTTTTTTAAACGTGTCACCAACACTAGGCAGGTCGATAAATACGATATCGCCTAACTCAGTTACTGCATGTTTAGAAAGCCCAACGGTTGCTTTAAGGCCTTCTACTTTAACCCATTCATCTGTCTTTGTGTAATATCTCATACTTTCTCACCTCGCGTAATTTTTCTTTATGTATGATTTTTTTCTTAATCGTGACTTAACACGCTTATTTCTAATTTCAATCTCAACTTCATCACCGATTTTATAAGATGCGTCAATTAAACCATTGGCATAGCTATCTTTCGTTCCAGGAATCATAAAACCACTGGTTACATAGCCGATCCACTTATCTTTATCATAGATGTCATAACCTTGTCTTGCAATCCCACGGTCCAGTAATATCATCCCAAACACTTTCTTTTCTGGCTTATTTTCTTTTTCATGAAGTAGCACTTCCTTACCCATGAAAAAGTCCTTTTCAAAGTCAATTGCGAAACCTAAACCAGCTTGAATTGGATTAATATAACTGGTTAACTCATGTCCGTATAATGGTAAGCCCGCCTCAAACCTTAATGTGTCTCTTGAACCTAACCCGCAAGCCGTAACCCCGACACTTAATAGTTTATTAGATAAATCAACAATATCTGCATGACCCCCATATATTTCAAACCCATCTTCACCCGTGTAACCACTTCTGGAAATAATAAACTTATCTGTCTTCTCAAAAGTCATGAAAGGAAGATCTTTAACTTTTAAGACTTTTAGAAGTTGTTCAAAAGCTTTCGGTCCTTGAACAGCAATCGCAGAAATATGTTCGCCTTCATTAACAATCTTAACGTCATATTTTAAAATATCATTCACTTTAATTAAGTGATTAAACACTTCGTCTTGGTTAGAGGCGTTACAAACTAACCAAATCGAATCACGATTAAATTTATAAGCCATCATGTCGTCAATAGCGCCGCCATCTTCATGGCATAAAATTTGATACTGCATCCCAAAATCAGCACTTTTTGTAATATTGTTAGTAGAAACATAATTTAAGAATTTAGTTGCGTCTTTACCCGTTAAACTAATCTCTCCCATATGAGAGATATCGAATAACCCAGATGCATTACGAACCGCTAAATGTTCCGCAATAATTCCTGAAATATGAACCGGCATATAATAGCCTCCAAATTCAGTAAATGTCGCATTTAAATCCTTAAAAGTTTGATACAGTGGGGTAACTTTTGCCCCTACAGGTACATCATTCATTTTCTTCACCTCGTATTAAATTATATAGTTCTAAACTATTCATACCTTCAATAAAAGCACTTATATCCATTTTATTTAATCTATCTAATAAGGATTCATCTAACTTTAATCCCTTCAGCTCATTAATTAAAATCGTGAGATTCGTTGCCATACTAAAGAAATCACCATAAAACTTGATGTCTTTTATCTTATTGTTTTTAATGGAAAGATGGATTTCAATTTCACCGTAAGGATATTTCTTTTTCCGTTTCATATCATACGGTGGATTATTCCCATAGATCCATTCTTTCGTTTCAAATGGTTTTCGATATTTTTCTACTTTAACTTCCTCTTTAGAGGTTAAAAGATACGTGTTTTTATTTAAATATGCATGTAATTGGCCTCTAAAATCTTCTAAGTCTAACCCGACAAAATCTTTTAAGTTGGTTACTCTGCTTCTTACCGATGTCACCCCTTTAGATTGTAGTTTTTCTTTAGAAGGATTTAATACTTTCGATAACACCGTCATATCGGTATCGTATAGTATCGTCCCGTGCAATGCTTTACCTAGTTTTGTTTGATAATAGGCATTACCGGAAAACTTATACCCATCAACCGTTAAATCGTTTCTTCCCGTAAATTCGGCTTTGATGCCAAACGTTTCTAAGAAATCTTTAATCAGTGTCAAAGACTTAACATACATTTCATCCTTCGTCATTGAATTAGAAATGAAACTATATTTAATACAGCCCGGATCACTAAATACTGCGCCGCCTCCAGAAGGCCTTCTAAATACGTCTACTCCAAACGCTTCTAAGGCATCTAAATTAATTTCATTTTCTAGTAATTGGTTCTTACCAATAATAACTGCTGGATGCACATTCCATAAAAAACAAATATCCTCGTTTAATTTATCTAAAAGTTCTAATGAAACACTTTCTAAGGCAAAATAAAAAGGATCATATTGTCTACCAAACTTGGTTAAATCGATATATCTCATCATTCATCAATCACTTTCTTTAGACTAGTTATCAATCTTTCAATTTCCAGTAAATTGATTGAAGATAGCGCAATTCTAACCCCTTCAAAGGTTGGTACCACATATACTTTATATTGTTTCAAAGCCTCAGTCAATTTTAATGGCTCTTTTGTTTTAACTGTAACAAAAAAACCATTAATATAGGTATAGAAATTGATCTTTTCTTCCAAACAAAGACCCATAAATTTATTTGCCCGACTGTTAATTAAATGTCTAGCTTGTTCTTGTTCATCTTCTAGTGAGGCTTTATGAATCACTTCATTTAAGAGTTGAACACTGATACTATTTGGTGCCCCATAAATCGCCCCAGCAAACCTTTTTACTTTTTGTTCAAACAAGGTTACTTTTGTTTCATTTTCATTTAAATACAGTAAAGCGCCCATTCTAAAACCGTAGACGCCAAATGATTTTGATCCACTAAAAGCGATATAGATATCTACATTAGAATGATATATTTCTAAAATGGGTAATAAAAACTCAAAATAGGGTTCACTTGAATAATCCAAGTAAGCCACGTCCAATAATAGACTAATCTTTTTGGTATTAGATTGTTCATTAATCAGTTTCGCCAAAGCTTCATGTTCGGCTAAACTCATCACATAACCAGTTGGGTTTTGACAGGGATCATTAATAACCACTAAGACAGATTCATCTTGATTAATCATCTCCGTTTTTAATGATTCTAGATCAAAAGCACCATTTTTTAGTAAGTTATAGGTTCCAATTTCTTTATTAACTGCCCCAACAATCTGGTCATATTCATTCCACCGAATATTAGGTAATAAAATCCTTTTAGCACCGTCATATTTAAAAGCCATATAAAGTGCTCCTGATCCACCACTTGTCCAGGTTGAGGCAAGATGATATTTATCAAGCACTTCATCGACTTTAGACTTAAACAAATATTGTTGTAAACTATTTTTATATAAAGCGCCACCATCTTGTGGTAAATAGTTTTTCGCGACCACCATGTCGATATCAAGAAGCGCTTCTTTAACCGCTTTAAACTCCAATAACTGGCCATTATCATCTAACAAAACACCTAAAGTCGCATTAATGACATAAGGGTCGTTACTTTTAGCTTTTTTGGCTTCTTTTGATATTTGTAAAATGTCCACGTCTAGATTAGAAAATTCCAACTTCATCACCTTAGTTAAATTATATCATATTTAGCTTATTTTGAAAGCGTTTACCAAAAAATAATCACAATCACTTAATTTACCTAAAAAAAGAAAAATCCAACTTTAAACAGTCGGATTTTCAGTTATTTTTTTGGCGTTTTCACAAAATAAATAATCGGCGTATTGATTTCCATATTTACGTTTAATCCGTTTATAGGCTTTCAAGAGATTATTCTTTCGTTTCGTTGTGTCATGCGCGTCGCTGCCAACATAATCGGCAATTTTATGTTTTAAAAGATACTTAGATATTTTGTAATCTTTTCTCATACTGCTAATGCCTAACACGGCATCGGCATTGACTTGAAATTCGGCATACTTTTTAATTCTGTTATAGTCACTGGCTGTTAAATAGTGATATCTTTCAATATGGGCTACGATTGGTTTATAGCCCCTCACCATTAAACTATAACAAACTTCTTCAATTGGGCTACTGGCAATCGGATCAAATTCAACTAGAACATACTTTGTGGCGTTCATTGTATAATAAATTGGTTTTTTTTCTAGTTCATAAAACCGCATTTCGCGACCTAAATAAATCTTAATTGGTTTATCTTTAATTAATTCTTTTAACGTATTGAAGTTTTCTTCGACAATATCGATTGATTTGTTTCTTTTGTTAAAATGCGGTGTCAATATGAGTTCTTCAATATTATTTTTTATTGCCTGGTCAATCATCGATATCGACTCTTCGATCGTTTTAGCCCCATCATCCACGCCAAATAAGGCGTGATTATGAACATCAATTAGCTTCATCGTAATAGTAGTGATATAGACCTCTTCTTTTTGGTAATTTGACTTGCGTAAACGCGATTCCTAGCATAGTAATGTTTTGTCTCTTAAGCGACTCGATACATTCATGAATCATTGCTTTTTTAACAATGTTGTATCCAACAACATATACAATACCATCAGCAAGTTTTGAGATAATTAATGCATCAGCGTTTACTTGAACGGGAGGTGTATCCAAAATGATGTAGTCATATCGTTCTTTTAATTGATTAATTAGATCTTCTAGCTTCTTTGATCTTAATACATTGTTCACTGAACTGGTTTTTTGACCAGCAACGATGTAATCGAGTCCATTATTATAATTTCGAATTAATTGTTCAAATGGAATTACATCTAGTAAATAGTCCGTTAACCCGTCTTGATTTGTGTCATTGGCAAGTCTATGAATTTTAGGTTTTCTTAAATCCATATCCACCACCAAAACTTTATACTTTTGTGACAAAAGATAACTAAGGTTTCCAACTAAAGTAGTTTTTCCTTCTCCTGATAAAGTTGAAGTTACTTGGATGACCTTATAAGATTTATCAACGTTTGCGTATTCAAGGTTAATGACCATTTTTTGAATAGATTCTGTGGCATAAGAGTTTGGATTTTCTTTAGCCTCGATGTAATTATAATTGGCTTTTTTAGCTTTATTTGGTCGTAGTGCCATGGTTATTCATCCTCCACATTAAATTCTGGGATAATCCCTATGACTGGTAGGTTTAAATCTTTTTCTATTTCTTCTTTAGTTCTATAAGTCGTACGGCTGAATTCAATGATTAAAACAATTCCAGCACCTACAATAGCACCTAATAAAAATCCAATTACTAAATATAAAGGTTTATTAGGCGATGCATATTTACCTTCATTGCCATTTTTAACAATAATAAATGTATTTTGAAGTAACGGTGAAGTAACCCCGTCATCTGCTAAACGTTTTGCGGTAACAACCACCTGATTAACTATTGTTTTGGTAATATCTTGATTAGTATCTGTGTAGGTAATCCTAATAAAAAGGCTAGTTGATTTATATGAAAGTGATAAACTTGAACTTAACTGGGCAACGGTTAAGCCTTCACCTTGAGCCCCTAAATCTACGATGACTTGATCTAATACGACATCTGAAGTAAATAAATAGACTAGTGTTTCAACCGCTCTTTGTGATTCTAAAAAGGTATAGTTATCGTTAACATCTTTAGCTTGGACGAGCACTTCTGCTGAAGAACTATACTTTGGGACAACCACATAAAAGGCTAACACAAAGCCTAATAAAATCCCTAAGATGGTTGAAATTGCAATAATGTACCAACGGCGTAACATTGACTTAACTAATTCGATCAAGGTCATGCCTTTTTCTTCTTGTTCCATAATTTCTCCTTAAAATTTAAATGTTTTATCTTATTCATTATAACTCATTTGTAAATGAAATACTACTTTTTAATAAGTTTTAAAGTTTATATCCTTAGATACTCGCCTTTAACTCAAACAATAAATCTCGTAATTCGGCTGCTTTTTCAAAATCCAATTCTTTAGCCGCATTTTTCATTAATCGTTCTACTTCACTAATTTGGTTTTTAAGTTCTTTTGGTGTGTACTTCTTTTTTGTTGCATTATCATCTTCACCATAAATCTTAATTGAAATATCATCTCGAATATCTTTTTTAACCGTAACCGGTTCTAAATGATATTTTTGGTTAAAGGAATCTTGAACTTCTCTTCTTCTTTGGGTTTCATTAATCGCTTTACGCATCGCCTCACTAATTGTATCCGCATACATAATGACCTTCCCGTTTACGTTTCTGGCCGCTCTTCCCATGGTTTGAATTAAAGATCTTTCGCTTCTTAAAAATCCTTGTTTATCGGCATCTAATATCGCAACCAAAGATACTTCTGGTAAATCCAAACCTTCCCTTAACAGATTAATCCCAACTAAGACGTCATATTTACCAATTCTTAAATCTCTTAAAATTTGAATTCTTTCTAAGGATTTAACCTCACTATGAAGGTAAGCTACTTTTAAGCCTAGTTGTTTAAAGTAGGAGGTTAAATCTTCGCTCATTCTAATTGTTAAGGTGGTTACTAAAACCCGTTCGTCTTTCTCAATTCGTTTCTTAATTTCAGCATATAAATCATCAATTTGACCAAGTGATTTTCTGACCTCAACCACTGGATCAAGTAAGTAGGTTGGTCTAATAATTTGCTCAATCAAGGGGTATGGTTTTTGTAGTTCATAATCGCCTGGGGTTGCTGATAAATAAATTACTTTATCTAATTTAGCTTCAAACTCTTCAAATCTTAATGGTCGGTTATCTAGTGCACTCGGTAACCTAAATCCATAATCAACCAGTGTTTGTTTTCTCGATCTATCTCCGTTAAACATCCCTCTTACTTGAGGAAGTGTTGCATGAGACTCATCAATAATCATTAAAAAGTCATCCCCAAAGAAATCAATTAAAGTTGCTGGGGTTTCGCCTTCTTCTTTAAGTGCCATATGTCTTGAATAGTTTTCTACACCAGGACAGACACCGATTTCTTCTAACATCTCTAGATCATATTTAGTTCGCATATTAATTCTTTCAGCTTCTAATAACTTATTTTCGTCTTTAAAATAGGCTATTCTTTCTACCAGTTCAGCTTTAATTCTTCTTAATGATTCTTGCATCTTTTCTTTATTAGTCATAAAGTGTGTAGCCGGGAAAATGGTTGTAAATTCAACTGTCTCTATAATTTGACCTGTTAAAATATCAAACCATCTTATTTTTTCAATTTCATCCCCAAAAAATTCAATTCTAATCCCATTAGAATGTTCATTAGAGGGGACGATTTCCACAATGTCACCTCTAACTCTAAAGGTCCCTCTATGAAAATCAATATCATTTCTTTGATACGTTAGCTCAACTAATCTATTTAATAAATTACGTCTACCAAATTCATCTCCAACTCTTAAGAAAATAATCCCTTTTTGATAGTCTTCTGGATCCCCAATCCCATAGATACAAGAAACTGAGGCAACGACAATGACATCTTCTCGCTCTAGTAAAGATGCGGTTGCACTATGTCGCATCTCATCAATTTCATCATTAATTGACGCATCCTTTTCTATATAAACATCGCTTGAAACAACATAGGCTTCCGGTTGATAGTAGTCATAATAACTAATAAAGTATTCTACTCTATTATCAGGAAAGAAAGCCTTTAATTCACTATAAAGTTGTCCTGCTAAAGTTTTATTATGCGCTAAAACAAGGGTCTTTTTACCCATTTTTTCTATGATGTTCGATATCGTAAACGTCTTACCTGTGCCTGTTGCGCCTCTTAAAACTTGACGTTTTTCTCCAGTTTTAAAATTCTCTAAAAGTGTGTCAATTGCTTTAATTTGATCACCCATTGGTTGATAAGGCGCTTTTAAATTAAATAACATTTTATCACCGATTTCATTATAACAAATAAATATA
>ENA-UOOK01001470-UOOK01001470.1-fermentation-metagenome-genome-assembly--contig:-NODE-1470-length-31018-cov-6.546911_pt1 | contig 31018 bp, 31 predicted proteins | sample MGYA00245777_ERZ724023 | MGnify/ENA primary metagenome ERZ724023 (study PRJEB28704, sample SAMN03018312) | fermentation metagenome | biome: anthropogenic terrestrial biome; feature: soil; material...
ATAATGAGTACACTTATAATCAGGCTGCTGCACTGTACAATGCCATTATCCTGATTATAAGTGTACTCATTATGCATATATTAATTTGTCAATGTATTCTTTATCTTGCAGGGGCTTTTAGAGGCATAAATCGTGTTTCCATACGCTCCCATATTAACTCTGCCTCCATTAAAAAGAGGTTCATTAGTATAATTTGAGCTCTGTTCACCGGCATCGATACATGGAGATGTGTTTGGATCGGTGCCATAAACCCAGCCGCTTGAAGTGTACCTTCCGGCTTTGGACTTCAGATGGTAGTCTGGGTTGGACGTGCCAGCGCTGACAAAAAGAGGATCTTTGTCTGTGAAATCACCGGGGCCGTCCTCAGCCACATTATAGTAATTGGTTAGAGTTGAATTTGTTTTATTATTGTAAACACAGTTAAAGGTGCTTACAATTTTATTTTTTGAGTTATTATTATATAACCCGATGCCAGTAGCATCTGATTCGGTATGTTGGGCATTTGAGATGATATTGTTTGAAATGCCTTTATGATAAAGGAAAGAGAACCTATTTTCTATATCCTCTCAATCCCCATCCCAAATACCTTTTTCCGGCAGGACGCTTGGTGACCACCTTGACGAATCGTCCTTTGTGACTTTCCAAAAATCTTTGAGTAATAGAAAGAACCTAATCTTTATTGAAATTTATGAAAAACAGCATAAATCCACTCTTTCAGTCTATACATTGACTATGATTCCTTTTTGTTTGGGAATGCAGGCCATGATCAAATTGATGATTGTTAAAAGAAAGCACTTTCTTTTGGGAATGCTTATTGGTCTTTCGTTAGCGATTCTTTTTTGCACCGCTCTCTTATAACCCCCTTCCCGCGAAGTGTTCGGAAGGATTTTTGAATCGGTTGAGCAGAAGCTGATGAAACAGAATTCACTGCTAGAGGGAGCCCTAGCAAAAATATTACCTGAAGAAGATACAAAGCTGTATGAACTATCCGGGCGCTATATTGAAAAGACGCTAGAGGTTAAAGCTGAACCCCCGGATAAAGCAGTTAGAGAAGGAACGCTGCTGAATTTTCAGATTTTGCAGGACGACTCGGGATACCGACGTGTTATTTATACGCCGCACTGGAAGGATGCTTTTTACAGAGGCTGGCTGTACTTGCCCAATAAAATCATTCAGGCCAGGCACAGGCTGTTCATCTACCCCATCGGCGGTAGTGCCAATTATGATTTTGCGGGAGAGTTGGGCTTTGAAGAGAACGTTCCTCTGGATAACCATCGGAACATCAACTTTTTAGTTTTTGATTTCAAGGTTCAGAATGTAAAAAGATATCGCAATCAGCTGCTCCTTGTTGGAAATCCGGCAAGAAGCGGGTTTCAGATTGTATCTGTTGTCCAAGATGACATTCTGGATCCCGATGAGATGGAAAATGTTTTTCTTGTTCAGCTTGTAACTAGCGGTGGCTATGAATTGGATTACGATTATACTCGCATAATGCAATTCGACTATAGAATGGAGCAGATCAGGGAAAACTCAGTTCAAAGCACCAGTGTTCCAGCGGTAGAGGTTACTTTGGATGCGCTTATGAAGCATAATCTGAAGCTACAGAAGGAACTTTCCTTTTATATTCCTGTTGTTGAAAGCAATTACGACCCGGATAATGTGATGACAAAGGAGCTCTGTAAACCTTTGCCGCCATCCTTTCCTCTTGAAGAGAAACCCATCCGGGATATGCGGATAGAAGGCCAAGATATACAGATAAAAATAATTTATGAGGACGCAACCTATCAACGCCCTGTCTATGACCCAGCCTGGAAAGAGCACTACAAGAAATACTGGGCATATGTTCCCAGCCAAATATGTTTAAATTTCAACCATTTGTTTGTTCTGCCCAAAGAGCCGGATGAAGTGAAAATGCTTCTGGGCATGTTAAGTTTTAGTGAAAGCAATGTTAACTTAAAGAAAAATGAAACCGGCTTTCTCATCTACGAGTTTCATGTAGACCATTGCATTGCTTTTCATCGTCAATTACTGTTTGTTGGAACACCGCAGCGAACCGGTGTTTCATATATTACAATAGATAACCGGAATTTGAATGAATATACACATTATCTCGCCCGAATAATCACCCCGGACAATGAAGAAATCGACTACAGCATGGTAGAGATAAATAAAAAGTGAGTCAGAGCATTGTGTCCCTGACTCACTGTAATTGATTATTTTTTTTTGTGATGTTCATTTTCTCATTGTTGCATGGCAGGCTTGCTTCACCAAGATTCCTCCGCCAGATATTTTATAATTTCATATAGCAATGTTGGCAAATGCCGTCAGAAAAAGGATGCTCGCATAATGACAGGATGTTTCCCTTTATTATCCGGAGGTTGGAGCAGCTTTCACGATTTTTACTACCTCATTATTTTTATCCAAAATAAAGATAATAGCCCCAAGACCACCCCAGTAATCCGTTCCTTGATAAGAATCAATAAAAATAATAGAATTATCCACATAGAGGAAAGTATTCGCTAAATCTATTCCCTGCAAAGCAATGTCAAGCGAATATAAATTCATTGACGTAATTTCACTGATATTATACTCTTTTAAGCCATATTTTTTGTAGGCCTTCTCTACTTGTTTTTTGCTCGAACCAACACAAATACCCTCGCTTGTTACATAATTCTCGTTTATGTATACCGTTTGTAAAGCCGCCCAATCATCTGGCGAGTGTTGTGATTCAAATCTTTTGAAGTCGTGATAATAGGCTATACGAAAAGGCCCATTTGCATTTTGACCGGTTGCATAAACAAATGGGATATCCTCGGTATTATCATCAGGTGGATTTATGCAACGCATTGACAAAAAATTGTTTGGATATGCCATTATAGCGGCTTCACGACTATGCCGGTTAAAATTAATATTTAAGTATATGATAAAAAGCAAAGTAAGAAATAAGCATGCAAAAATTAATAACCGCTGTTTACGGTAAAACTTCGACATAGAACTATTATCAGCCATTATATTATCTCCCCCCTTGAGTCCCTGCAATATGATAAGAATTTATGATAGGAATTTGCTTTTTCTTTATTCAGAGTAACACATGAAAGACTGACCGTCAAGAATAGCATAAAAATGCAAATACTCCCTATTGCTGCTGTGTTTTATGAATAAGATTAATAGGTAATTGCGAAACTAAAAAACCGAAAACTTGTTGGAAACTCTTTTTAAAAGAGCCGGTAAAGTAATATTCCGTAATCACAGTTTCATATTGAATAAAATTCCGAACAGGTGTATAATTAGGTTGCCAGATATATAATCTGACAACCTAATTATATTTTAATCTGTAATGCTAGGAGGTTAGTTATGTTTATAAATCCTTACGATAGTATAAAAAACGGGAATGGGGAGTGGTTAAGGTCTAATTTCCATACTCATGCTGGTACTGGATTAAATACCTGCGGTGCCAATGGAATTGCTGAAGTAATTGCCGCGTATAAGGATGCTAAATATGATGTTTTGACAATTTCTAACCACCGGTTATATTCAGATGTACAGGAATATCAAAAAAAATATGACATAATTCTTATAAATGGTTATGAATACAGCGATCATCCGCATATGCTCTGCATCGGCAACACTTCGGCTACAGAAGGCACACACCAGCGTGCTGTCGATGAATGCAGAAAAGAGGGTGGCTTCGTAATCCTGTGTCATCCCAACTGGCAGAGAAAAGAATACTGGCCATGGGTGGATCTGGCTGCAATGAAGGGTTATACGGGAATAGAAATATATAACTCAGTAATATTCAGGCTCAATGGCTCCGGGCTTGCCACAGATACCTGGGATTTTCTCCTTTCGAAAGGCAAGCTTGTTTGGGGCTTTGGAAATGATGATTTTCACAGGTGGCATGACTTGGCTAAATCATGGAATATGATTTATGCTGAAAAAGAAGAGAGTAGCATAAGAAAATCAATTGACATAGGAAGCTTGTATGTATCCACCGGGCTTATTCTTAATGAATTTATATTTGATGATAATACCATCAGAATATCTGCAGGCTCTAATGACACGTATGTAAAGGAAAACAAATATGTCTTCGTTGGCAAGGATGGAGAGGTTCTCAAGGAGCAAGTGGGTGAATATGGAGAGTACAAGATGGACGGCTCAGAGCTCTATGTCAGAGCACAAGTTGTCAGTGAGCACGGGGCAATGCTGTGGACACAGCCAATTTATGATGATAGCAAGTTTACAAGACCGTAGGTGATGTGATGGAAAAAAACAGTCTTCTACTGATGAGAAACCTTTATCCTTCTATGAGTGAATCGGAAAAAAAGATTACTGACTTTATCATGGAGATGCCCGAGGCAGTGATCAATATGACTACAGCGCTACTTTCAACTAAAGTGGGTGTCGCGGATTCTAGCATAATCAGGTTTTGCCAGAAACTTGGTTTTAACGGTTTTACTGAGGTGAAAATCAATCTTGCAAGGAATCTGAAGCAGCCTGGAGAGTTGATTCTTGAAAACATTAGCAGGAATGATAGTGATTTTGCCATCACCTCAAAAGTTTTTGCATCAAGTATTCAAGCTTTGGAGGACAGTCTGAAGGTGCTTGATCAGAAAGAACTCCAAATGGCGGTTGAAATTATTTTAAAAGCAAAAAAAATTGAATTTTATGGCGTCGGTACATCAGCTTCAATAGCAATGGATGCCTACTACAGGTTTATGAGAATAGGTCTCAATGCCTATGCGGCGACAGACCCTCATATTAGCAGAATTTCAGCCAGTATGCTTGATTCTGAATGCGTAGCAGTTGGTATTTCGCATACGGGCAGATCAAAGGATACTGTAAGGGCAATCGAAATAGCCAAGGAAAAGGGTGCTAAGATTATCATCATAACAAGCTTTCCAGTGAGTCCTATGGCAAAACTAGCAGATAGATTGCTCCTAACTACCAGTTCTGAAGCACGGTTTATGAAGGAGGCAGTATCTGCACGTATAGCGCAGATTGCTCTTCTTGACAGCCTTTATACTTGTGTTGCAGTTAAGAAATATGATACCGTTGTTGAAAGCATTGAACACATGACAGAAATACTTGATGAAGTGAGGGTTTAATGAAAGTGATTAAGGATTTAGTCTATCTGATAGATATGGATGGAACGATTTATCGTGGTTCTACTCCAGTACCGTATGCGGAGGAATTTATTAGATATCTTCAGGAAAATGAACGAAAATTCCTGATGGTAACTAATTGCCCCGAAAATTCAACCGAAGCACTTTTACAAAAAGTACGAGAGATGGGAATTGAAATAGGAGAAGAAAACATAATAAGCTCCGGGGATGCCACTGCTGGATACATTTCAGATAATACGACATACAAGAGAATTTATCTTATCGGCAATGAAGCTTTTAAAGATAAATTAATAGAAAAAGGGCTCCAAATAGTTTCGGATAATCCTGACTGCGTAGTGGTTGGTTATGATCGGGAGTTCGATTATAAGAAAATGAAGGAAGCGACTCAATTCATACTGGATGGAGCAGGGTTTATTTGTACAAACTGTGATAACACTATTCCCGAAGGAGATAAAATCGTTCCACATACAGGTTCAATAGTTGCCAGCATTGAAACGGCAACCGGAGTTAAACCTATTATGATTGGGAAACCTGAACGCTATTTACTTGATGCAGCAATCAACAGATTCAACTGCAGTAAGGAGCAATGCTGTATGATCGGCGACAGACTGGATACCGACATATATTTTGGTGTAAAGCAAGATATCATTTCTTTTCTTGTGTTGACAGGTATTACAAATAAAAAGATACTGAAAGACAGTGAAATACAACCAACAAAGATTTTCAATGATTTGTCCGAAGTAATGCTTTTTGATAAAGAAAACATTTACTAAAGCACTCTAAAAGCTTTAGCATAGCTTTTTGGGTTGTAATCATATTATAGCTATATCGCTTAGTTACTGAAAGTTATCTACCAGCCAGCATATTTCACAAGCAGGTTCAAGCAATATGGGGTAGGGACATTGTTGTAGTACCAATGCATTTTTTCGCTATGCCTTTTAACGGTGTAATTAGAATTTCCGATGAACATAAAGAATATAGATGGCTTACCTATGAAGAAGCCTATAAATTAGTCTTTTTCCATGACCAGAAGACAGCGCTTTGGGAAGTAAACGAAAGATTATTAAGAGGGAATTTGATTAGGTGTGGAAACGGTGGTCTTAATGACTCGGGCTTAGGCTAAGACTGCAGGAATGTTATAAACAGAAATAAATAATAATAATGACTATGTCGTTTGTTCAATATACTTTATCTTTTCGAAGTTATGCAGATGTTCACAGTGCAGTCTGAGCAAAGGTATGCAGCCTTATTATATAGAGCACATATTCTATTAACAAAAGATTACTGGCTAAAAGCCATAGTCATTACAATAATTATTCGAGGGATTGTCTAATAGACAACGTATGTCTAGCTATGGAATTAACGGCATTTCTCGCTTTGTGTCGTGTTAGTCTTTAACCAATTATAGTAATCTGAAGGTGAAAGGAGGAGCATTCAATGGATCAGAAAAAGGTAGGTGTATTTTTGAAAGATCTTCGTAGGGAGAAAAATATTACCCAGGAGCAATTGGCGGAAGCAATGAGTGTTTCCAATAGAACTGTATCCAGATGGGAAACTGGTTCGAATATGCCGGATTTGGATGTCATTATTGAACTGTCGGATTATTATAATGTGGATCTCAAAGAATTATTAGATGGAGAAAGGAAAAGTGAGAAAATGAATCAAGACTTAAAAGAAACTGTATTAAAGGTTGCTGATTATAGTAATGATGAGAAAATGAAACTGATGAAAAAACTGCATTTTTTTTCTTGGATTGGTGTAGTGAGTTTTATTATTTTTATAGCTTTGGAAGCAATGGATTTGGCTGATAGCGGAATTACTGAAAGCATTGCATCCTTTTGTGCAGGCATATCGTTTGGAATGCTTATAATAGCTGTAATATATACAAGCAAATATATTTCAAAATTCAGAGTATTTAAGAAAAAAATTTTTCAACGGAAAGCTTGACAACTATGTAACTAAACCGGTTAGTCCGCTGCTTCGTCTGACATGAGAACAAGTTCACTCCTATAAAGGAAAAATACGGACGGTACTTTTTCTAAAATTACATTTGAGTCTGACAGCAGATATAAAATTATACAATCGGATTCAATGGATTTACAATATGAATTGTGTATGGACTTGGCATCAGGAAATGAGCTTCAAAATCTGAGTGCAGACACAAAGTACTTTCTCTACTTCAGTGAGGAAAAATGAGAAAAACAATAATATATAGCACTATGATCTCCTTTACTATAACATTATTTTTAGTAAGGGGGATTTACTATTTAAGCGGAATTATCAACAGATTACCCATATAAGTTCAATTGATTCAGTAAACACTGGCTATTATGTGACCCGAACCCTGCTGCTTTTTCCAGTATATATGACCTATGCAATACCACATGGTGTTTCGGAAGCTGCGATATAGATCATCCGTTCCTGTGATATGGGCGCACGAATAACATAATGGGCAAGATGTTCAAGACCTTCCTCATCATCGGGACGAATTACATCGCCGCAGTAAACATGAAAACCACTGTGATGCCAGGTGCTCATGTTCTCAATAACTGCATCCGTAATTTTACCTTCACGCTTCAACATATTAAGTACTTCCAGCCGAAACAGTGGTTCAAGATGATTAGCATTCGGCGTAACAGCGGCCATAAAGCTGCCGTCATTGTTAAAACAGCCATCTGTAGAAATGATATGCAAATGCGGATTGAAATTCAAAAAATCGCCAAAGGTTTGAACCGAAATGACAGCACCGGGCATGGAGGAGCTCATGGATACACTGTTTGTCAAATAACAGGATAAAACCTTCCATGCACACCGGCTCAATTTACTCAAAAGGCTCCTGTCATACAAAAAATATAGCCGTAACCGTTTTGGCAGACTAAAAACCCATTGCCGATGTGGTACCGAACACAGCACTTCTTCATATAAAAATTCACCAAATTCAACGACTCGTTTCTGATGACAGGACGGACAAAAATATCTTCTCTTGCAGGAGAAAGGTAATAAATATTCATGGTTACAGTCATCGCATTTAACCCGTGCGAAACCCTGATGGAGATCTCCACAGTCTAAGTACTTATAGATAACATCCATCACATGGGGACGCCAATAACCATATTTATGCTGATAACGCTCATCCCAAACCCGTTCGAGTTCCTCAAACTTTGCCTCTACACACCGATAATATTGACTTTTTCGAGGATTCCTCGGGTTATAGGGTTCAGCTGCTGAGGGACATACAAGCACTCCTACCTCCTAAAAGAACAATTGTTCTTTTAGGTTACCATATACTTCCGATATCGTCAATTCCTCCTTGAGGATTCACAGCTGAAAAGTTGCTATAACAATATCACACTGGAAGAGATTATCATGAAAGATATTAAACACGGACTGAAAAGCAATGAGAAAGTGAAATTAACATTAACCGGTCTGTTGGCTGGATTTATTAACGGACTGCTGGGTTCGGGCGGCGGTGTTCTTGTGGTTCTGTATTTGACCATAATTCCAGAGCAGCTGTTACTGCAATTAAGGAAAGCTGCGACCTGCCGGTTATGGTAACTATGACCTTTGACAGCGGTGGCCATACCATAAACGGAACTGATCCCTTGACGGCACTTATAACACTTCAAAGCCTTTAAATATGTATTGGAGAATTTCGGTAAAGGTGCAAATTACGGAATTAATATTACTTATAGTATTGTTACTAACGTCTCTTTAATCACCGAAGAAGTCGCAAAATACTTTAAGGAATATGATGTTTAAAGGGATACCCGGATTCAGTGAATCTCAATGCAAGATACACCAGTCACTCTGTACAAAAACTTTCAAGTGTTTCATTATCCTATGCAGGCGGTGACAAATATTCATTTGATTGGATTATTCCACAGGGTACGGACACTGAAAGCTTTAATGAAGGACAATATAGTTATAAGATTTTTGACGGTGCCGGGCATGGATTAAACATGGAAAAACCGGAAATGGTAAACAAAGAAATCGTTACATACCTAAATGGACAGTGATTTTTCATTGCAATCGGGGTTCCATTATCCGCGCTCATGTTCATTCCCTCCCTCGCAGGATTTGCTTTTGTCTAATGTCACTTAGAACGCCTTAATCCCATCACAGTCCCATTGCAACTTTCTTGAACCATATTATCATAATTGAGCTTCGCGTACAATTGCTGTTCAGTTCGGCTGCCATCAGATATTCCCGTGAGATCTATTTATTTTGGCCCTGTTAAACAAGCGAGGAAATATGCTCTTGAAAGGGTTTATCATAAAATTCTAAAATTTTCCTTGACATTCATCCAAATCATGACTATGATTTATTAAAGAACATATGTTTGACGGTTACTGCCTCGGCACGGGCCTTCGCAGTCTCCATTTTGTGCTTTCTGATCTCCCGGTCTTTGGCAGCAAGCAGTCGTTCGAATTCCGCACGCATCGCCACATATTTCTCTCCGGATTCAAACGACTGTACCTGGGAAATCAGGGATTTTACTTTGTATTGAAGGTTTGTGACGTATTCGAAAACGGCGTTTGACGTATCCATTCAGTTCTGGTCCCCCTTATCTCCACGCAATAGCGCCTTCCAGTCTTTTATCAAGGGATAAAGGTAGATGTCCTTTTCGGGGACAATAGCATTGTGGTGCCCCCCGTTCCGCCCGCGCCCTGTTGTCCGCCCAACATTCAGCCAGTTGGCAGCCTTGTAACAAGTCCCCTTGAAACGGCCGATTTCAACAAAGGTTTCGAGCAGATATATTGGATGTCCGTATTTACACTCCCAGTCCGAAGATATCCGTTTGGATATGATGGACAGGATATGGCTCGCAAGGTGGGGGACGTTAACCCAAGGCAGGATGAGGAACCTTGAATTGTTTGTCATCATAATGAGGTTACTCCTACGGTCATCTTTGCTCCAGCCGATAAACGTATCACGATCACGACAAGACCAGGCGGGTGATCCAAACAGCAGGCAAGCCAATGGCTTGGAGTTGTTGCTATATACCACATATGACATACTCTCACTGATGCAACGGTCAAAGCCGAGATAATGGTACTGGTCGATGAGTGATTTGAACGGTTCCATCGCAGCTTTGCCAGACACCTCTTCTACGTGCAATGGCTGCAGTTCTTTCAGTTTCACAGCAATCGACGTCTGATCGTGGCTAAAGTGCTTGACGCCTTTACTGTCGCCAGGACGACGACCCACAACCTTCGGAGGGGGCAGCGCAATTCTCCCAGCCTTATCCAAGGCAGTCAACATGTCGCGACATGACATATCTTTTGTCCTGCCAGTTGAGTCCCTCCAGTCCCATATTTCGCAGAGCATTACTGACAGTCTTGACCGACCTTTGTCTGGATTCATTACAATAAACTGGCGAATAAACTCAATTAATTCTTCTGTTATTTCAGGTCTTCTATTTATACTCATAAACTATATATTCGACATAAAATTGCTGAGACCTGCTTTTTTTGAAAAAAAAATTAAGGCTTTCGCCTTATTTTTTCAGGTCACCCCCATAAAGGGGGTGTGAACAGTAACAAAGACCCGAAATTTATGAAATTTTTTCTTGAATTGTATTGACAAAAATAAACATTCAAATTATAATTAAGTGACCGTATTATTACAAATCAATTAATTAATACTATCAACATCAATGTAAACTAAAAATGTACTTAATTCTTATTCTATAAGGAATTTCACAACATTATATCATATTATAAGAAGGAAGAAATTGTACAATCAGCTAAATTAATGCCCTAATATGGGGAATAATGCCTTGAAATCACATATTTAGGTATCAAAGGTCATAATCTGCATATTTTGAAAGCATGATGCTTCAATAAAACTGATTCTATCTGGTGAATCTATTTAGCTGGTGTAGAAGTGTAAACTTAAAATCTTAATTTCAGATATAGTGTCACAAATTTCAAATAAGGGTTACACAAAACAAAATATTAGATGTTGCAAAAATTGATATCACTTGATATCAATTGAGTTCGAACAGAAGGAGGCTATAAGGTAATGGATTTTCAAATTAAAGTTAATGAAACACAGGGGTTGGAAAAAGTCCAAAGTTTGATTCAGAATGGGGTAGTCAATGCTCCTGCAGATGTCATCAGTCAGACAAATGCATTGTATATGAACACAGATATACTGATAAAGCGGATGAGTGCTGGCATTGAGAAAATGATTACGGCCTGGGATGGGGACAGGTGTGTCGGAGCAATGTCCTATATGAGGACTCAAGTTCAGGACGAAAACCGTGTTATATGCTCGATACTGTTTATTTATGTAGACGTTGCTTATAGAGGACAGGGAATAGCAGGAAGTATGATGAAGAGATGTTTATTGGAATGTAAGAACGACAATGTGTTCAAACTGAATATGTCAGCACGCTTTTCTGAGAAGAGGCTCATCTGTCTTGGCATCAATTATGGGTTCAGACCTGAAGGTTTTATAGACTTTAATAATGAGAAATTTAACACTGTTCTGTTGGGTATCAGACCATAGGCTATTGTTTATATAGAGCTTATGAAAAGGCGAAGGAGGTGAATTTAATGAAGAAAGTATATCAGCCGCCTATGTCAATTAAGGTTTCGGGGACAGATAATGAGTACGGATTGGCAGTAGGTATTGGAGCAGGAGCGGTATGGGCTATCGGAATTGGATTTGTTTGGGTATGGTAGTAATCAATTATGAAACAGATAGTACATACGACCCTATACTTTCCGCTTAGGCGGAAAGTATAGGTTTATTGTTGAAAAAGACTGAGGTGATGAGATGATTCAGTATGAAGATATCAAAGAGAATACCCCTATCATCAAAGGAAGAATAAGAAGAGAAAGTTGGGGAGGACTCTTTTGGAGTCATGATATAACCAGAATCGATGCAATCAATGATGTTGCATACGAACTATATGAGTTGTGTGATGGTACAAACACGGTTGCACAGATTGTTGATAAATTGTTGGAACAATATGACATTGAAGAGGATATACTTAAAAAGGATGTCACAGAATATCTGATCAACAGCATGGTTGGACAATGTGTAGATGGCATTGATATTTCAGGAGTTGATAATATCAAGGAAAGACTTGAAGCATTTGATAAGATTGGTGAGGGACAACGCAAAAGTCTTGCGGATCAGATAGGAATGATTGGAGTAGGAAAAGGAAGCCTTAAAGCACCCATGAAAGTCCTTATTGAGTTTACTCATAATTGCAACCTTAGATGTGTACACTGTTTTGCAAACGCTGAATGCAAGGTGACAGATCAGGGATATCTTGAGGGAGAACTGAACAAAGAACAGTGGTTCAAGGTGATTGATACAATATGCGATGCGGGTGTATTTGACGTTTTTGTATCAGGAGGAGAACCGCTTATTCGTAAAGATATTTTTGAAATCATGGAGTATATACACAGCAAAGGCATGGGCTTCTGTCTGTTGACAAATGCTACATATATCAACGATGAAAACGTTGAACTTCTTAAGAAATTTGGATGCTTTAAGGTTGAGGCTAATTTAGATGGTTACAATGCCGAGACTTATGATTTATTCAGAGGTGTTAAGGGTGCATTCGATGCGTCCGTCAAAGGAATCAAAGCTTGCTTGGAGCACAATCTTCCAATCAGAGTTAACGTTACTGTTACAACTATCAATATTGGATGGCTGAAAGAAATCGCAGATGCAGCCTATGAGATTGGTATAAGAGAAGTTTGCTGTGTCCCTCTTGAACAGGGTGGCCGAGCAGATAAGAACTGGGAGAAACTTCGCATCAAGGATGAGAAAAGTGCTGAAAAAGCATATAAGGAAGTTTACCGTTATGTTAGAGAGAAGTACGGAAATAAACTAATGTTTATTGTCCCGCTTGAGAACCTTGAAGGAATCAATGAAGGAGAAGAGCCGTATGGTTTTGCTGAGCATTGGGATTGCAACGGGTTGATGCCACCTTGCGGAGCAGGCAAGTACCATTGCAGTATTAATCCATACGGAAAGATGATCTTATGCCCTACAGCAGGAAGTTTTATAAAAATAGAACCATATGATGATCTTCTGACTCATTCCCTTTCGGAGATTTGGAATAATTCTGCAACTCTTATTGACATTAGAAATGCGATGAAACCACAGTGCTTCGGATGTAAACACATTTTGTGTGAGGTTGCATGTCCTGTTGCCACTTATAGAAAGTATGGCAAATTTATACCTGAGTTCGGTGAGGATTGTGAGTCCGGTGTAATCCGTAAGCGTTGAAACAAGGAGATTTACAAAGATGAATAATTCGGAAGAACACTTATATTGCTATCCTGAATATTTCAGTGCACCGGTTGAGATTATATGGGAGCTTACCGGAAAATGTTCATGCAGATGCCTATATTGTGGAGGGGATTTCCCTTGCATTTACGATGAAGACGAACTGTCAGCAGATGAAAGACGCTCTCTTGCAAAAGAATTCATAGATAATAAGGTATTTACCGTTAATCTCTCGGGAGGAGAACCATTTTTATGTGATCAGTTATACGAACTCGCAGAGATGTTTATTAAAGCAGGCATCCATACGAGTATTAATACGGCCGGATTTAATGCCGATGATGAAGTGCTTAAAAAGCTATGCTCTTTGGATGGGATAGCCTTTATTGTTTCAATCGATTCCAATAAGGAAGAGATAAATGATAGGGTGAGAGGCAGGAAAGGAGCACTTTCTACAGCATTAAACCTAATCTCACGCATACAGGAGTATTCTGTCGGCAGATCACTGATTGCGGTAGAGTGTGTTATTTCCAAAATAAATCTTGAAGAGATTGACAATATGATTGAGTTCTTTTCAACCAAGGGGATTCTTCAACTCAGATTTCAGCAGGTAGTCATCTCGGGAAGAGCACAAAAGAACCGTAATGATGTATCGCTTGACGAAGGGGTGCTTTTACATAATCTTATTGAAGAAAAAGCACAAAAGTACTATGAAAGATGTCAGGCGGACTCATCGTTATGCCCGATGGAAATCCATTTCGTGGATCAGTCTTCCATGATAAGAACAGGTATAAAACGAGGACTCAACTGGGGAGGAATTATTGGCCCCACCGGACGCTTAAAACCGAGTGGTTACCTTGATGTGACCACTGATAGTTATCGTAATTATGGTAGTTTTATAAATTTATGGAATGCTGGTTACAAAAATGTCTGGAAAATACCGGATATTGTCGAACGATTCAAAGACATTAATAACATCTGGGACATATGCAAAGTCAAGGAGTCTAATTTAGACCGAATGACGTTGACATTTAAACGATAAAGCTTTGTAAATGTAACAGCATTTGTTAGAGAGGTGAAAAATGGAAAACAGTATTTTTGAATATAAAGGATTTGACTGCGACATAGAGCAACAAACCAGCGATTCGTTCGAGCAGTTTGCTCTTGCGCAGCAGGAAGGAATAGCGCCCAAGAAACTTAAAGCGCCTATCTTTGGAATGTGGGAGATAACGTCTAAATGCCCGCAGAATTGTATTTACTGCTACAATTCTTCGCCTATGAGAGTTGAAGAGTTAAGCGGCAGGCAGTTATTTGATGTAGCTGATCAGATTGTGGAAGCACGCCTGTTTAGTATCTGCCTGACAGGAGGAGAACCTACGATGCGTCCTGAGTACGATGATCTTGTCAGGTACTTGTGTGTAAGCGGAATCAATGTTGCAACAGCTATCAGCGGTGCCAACATTACACAGCCAAGAGCAAAGATGCTTTCAAGATATTTAAGCACTGTTCAGATCAGTTTAGACGGATCGACGGCAGAGATTCATGATGGTGTTCGTAGAAGAGAAGGCTCATATCAGGATGCTATCAATGCTATACAGTGGTTTGCAGCAGAGGGCGTCCGTGTTAAGGTTTCTTTCGCTGCGTCGACTAAGAACATTGATGATCTTGAAAGAGTATATGGGCTTTGTGACGAGCTTGGAGTCTCCGAACTGCGTACACAGAAGCTTGCAATCTCAGGCAAGGTTAAAAACCATGAGGATGGCATAGTGCCTACTTCGGAACAGTATGATCGTTATATGCAGTTTATTAATGTTCATCCAAAGCTTAAATGCAAACTCGTATATGGAGATCCATCCGTTCATATCACCAAGGGTGTAAAAATGGACATGGTACTATTGACACGTATTACATCTGAAGGTAATGTTGGAATCACACCATATGCGGATATTTACTTTGGCAATGTAAAAGAAAAGAGACTCACCGAGATATTCGATTCGATGGTCGGAGCATGGAATAAACCTCAGGTCAGAGAGTGTATTATAAAAGGGCTACTTTCAACGGAAGATGAGACAGTACGTGATGGATTATCAAAAAAGATTTTTATTTCATAAATATGGAGGAGAACTATGGATAACAAGAACAAATACCCAAAAAGGATAAATGTCAGATGGCGGTGGGATGGTGAGGATGATTCATACATTACATATCAGAATCCGAGAAACGGAAATATTAATATTATGAATCCGGTTGCAGCGAGCATTTTCTTTTACTCAGACGGACATAACAGCATTACTGATATCATCGGAAAGATAATGGAAGAATATGAAATTGGTGATGAAAAAATGGTAGCAGATGATGTTCAGAAATTTATTGAAGAGTTGAAGAAACAACATATCGTTATCATGCTTGACGGAGAAGAGTGAACGGAGGGTGCTATGTTTGTATTTCGAAGTCCCTGTGTCGTAAATATGAATCTTAAGGATACGAGACTTTCCAGGGAAGAGATTAGATGCTTACTTGAACTGTTCGTGAAAGATAAGGTACTTTGCGTTAGGATTAATGCAGATACAGAAATGATTGCTGATGATGAGATGCGTGAACTGTATGCCAAAGCTGCTAAAGACGGGCTTGGACTTGAATGGAACCTGGAGCCAAAAATGTTAGAGCTACTGGATATTGAGGTTCTTGATTCGATTAGCGATTATATCAATTTCATATTATTGCAAAAACGGGATATTGATTCTGTTATCAGCTGCATCCGTAAGTGTAATAAGGCAGTTGTTCGTGTATGCATTCTTGTAGATCATTCAAATCTTGGCGAATTGAACGGTATTATAACTGAGCTGAGAACTGTATCTGAAAAAATATCAGCGGTTTATTGTATGCCCAGGTATTCTATCAATGAAGATAGTTTAGTTTTGTCCCAGGATGAGGTTGATGATCTATCAGTTGATCTTATCGATATTGCCGATGAGACTGAAGATTCATTCCCTGTTTATTACAAGGATGGTTCTGATGAGATCAGATGCCTTCTCTCGGGAAAAACAGTAATGAGTAGTGTATACATTGAAGCCGATGGAGAAGTGATGCTAAATGAATGGTTTCATATCTCTTTTGGAAATGTTAAGGATATGGTATTCAGTGATATATGGAAGAATTGCAACACTTTTTGGTTTAATGATAAAACGAAGTTATATTTTTCAGGATTCATGAGTCTGTATCAATTGGAAAAGCCGGAATATTTTTCTCGCAGAATTCAATTTCGCGAGATTGTTGGTTAATAAAATTAAGAGGTGATCAATATATGAAAGCTTCAATAACATTTATTCCGGAATGTAAGTTGAATTCTGATTCAAAGGTGAGCCGTCAGCCTTTGCAGGCGATTTATCTTCTTGGAGAGTTGCTTATAAGGTGGGGAATAGAGACTGAAATAATAGATCAGAGCGAGATAATCGACATTGATTTTGATGATTTTGAACAACTGGAAAATAAACTGATAAGAAAAGCCGATATATTGTTATTTTCAGCGAATTCGTTCAACTGGGGAAATACACGGAATGTGATTGCTACAATAAAAAAACATAGACCTGAGTTGCCGGTCGTCCTTGGCGGTATTCATGCTACAATGCTTGATACGTATGTAGCATCGTCGACCCGGATTAATGTTGTGATGCGAGGAGAGGGCGAGAGAAATATCGTTCAAGTTTGTTATGCGCTTGCTGAGCGTGATTATCGCGCACTCAGCATGATAAAGAGTATTACATATCGTAATGAGCACGGTGAGATGGTGAGAAATGAGGATGATAGTCCCCTGACTGATGAAGAATACAATGAATACAATAATTTTAGTCCGTTCAATAAACTACCTTTAATGGTATATGATGCCATTCCCTGTGAAACCTCGAGAGGTTGCATGTACAATTGCAGTTTCTGTGGAGTTGGAATACATCGAAGCTGGAAAACATTAACGATAGAAAATCTATATAAAAAGATAGATGAAACAGTCGAATATGTGCGGACAAAGACCAGATCAAATTTGATGATGTTGACTGATGATTGTTTTACGTCAAACCGGGAGCGTATGTTTGCCGTACTTGATCACATCAATGGTTTGTCGTACAAGCCAATGATGGTTCTTGAAGGCAGATTAAATGAGATACAGTCACCGGAGGTATTGAGTGTAATACGTGACAGTAACATCCAACGATTCCTTGTAGGCATCGAATGTGGTTATGATGAGGGTCTGAAAAAGGTGCGCAAAGGATATAATACTGAGATGATTGAGCGATATTTAGCCATGGTTAAGGCGGCAGGTGTAAGTGAGAAAATCTATTGTTCTTTCATTATCTGTTTTCCCTGGGAGACTGCAGAACATTGCATTCAAACAATCAAGTTTGCAGCAAGACTGGTCGAAAAGTACGGAGTGAGATCCAATATCAGCACATGGAGCATAATTCCCTCTGAGTTGTGGGATCGTCGTCGAGAGTATGGAATTGAAGTTGAAGAGTCGATGTTTGATAATCCAACCTGGTTCGATACAAATAAGGATATCGATTTCTTTTACAAGACACATCCGAATCTTAGCCGAGAAGGTAACCGCAGGCTTTCTAAGGTTATCGGGATGTATTACAATCGCGGCATAAAGTTGATGGATAACTATTTGAAAGAATAAAACGGAGAAACTATGTATAGAAAAAGGGTGTTATTTTTTCATTGCGGAAGATACAATGATCTGACCCCGCACATTACAATGGGATTGTGGGGTTTGGCAGACCTGGCTGATAAACTTGGTTATGATGCCAAAATCATTCATACCAGGGTAGAAGAACTGAAAGAGGGCTCTTTTGATGTACGAAAGTATATAGATGAGGATGTAGTATTTGTCGGTTTTTCTGCGCATTGGTTCCCGATGGTTAAAGAATGTTTGGATCTTGCAGCAGATATCAGGGTAGCATACCCGGGACTGTTCATATGCTTTGGAGGCTATAGTGCAAGCTACTTCGTTCAGGACATAATGGAACGGTATGAAGCTGTGTCTGCAATAATAAGAGGAGATGGAGAACAACCTCTTAAAGAGTTGTTATCGTGCATCAAAGAAGACGTTAATGACTATTCGAGAGTACCTAACCTTGTATGGAGATCTGCCGATGGGCGTATCATTACAAACGAGATGACGTATGTTAGTACCTGCGAAGATGTAAGGGGACTTCAATATGCCAGATTTGACAAGTATTTATACGAATATGAGTTTTCAAAGGACGTAGGATATGAATTCGGGAACTCAAAAGTTGAGATATTATCATATCATTATGATTCGTTCTTTGATTTTAGAGTAAGTGACTTTACTGTGGGGAAGACATTTTATCTTCTTACAGGTAAAGGCTGTTATGCTAATTGCTTGTTCTGTGGCGGAGGCTTTGATGCACAGAAACGGTTGAACCATAGAAGTGAGTGCATGTATCTTGATGAGGAACAGGTGATTGAAACCGTAAAGGATGCACAGGCACTGGGGTATGAGTCATTCTATATCTGTTTTGACCCAACACCTGCTAAGCCACATTACTTTGAATTGCTTAAGAAGATGGCAAATGAATGCTCGGATATATCATTATTGTTTGGGTTTTGGGGACTACCAACAGATGAGGTACTTGACAGGTTTCAGGAAGTAACAGGCAAACTGATCTTTGAGTTATCCCCAGAAACTGATAATGAAGAAATCAGAAAGAAAGTCAGAGGATATTCGTTTACTAACCATGATATGTACAGGATTATTGATGAGTGTTATAAACGAAAAATATATACACACATATATTTTTCTTATCCTCTTCCATATGAAACCGAGAAGGATATCCGTAAAGACAGGGAAGCGGCAATGCGCTTAAATACCCGGTATCCCCACTATATAGAAGCGTTCTATCTTGGACTTTCGACCGATCCCGCGTCCCCACTGTATAACGAACCTGCAAAATATGGTTGTGAGTTAACGGTATTTTCTTTTGAGGATCATCTGAGATATTGCTCTGGTATAAACTACGGCGGAAATATTCTTGTGCATAGAAACAGGAACATTGGGCCGGATAATATAGAGATTAGAAGGATTGCATACGATCACAAGGTAAAGTCTATGTTGTCATATGATTTGAAACTTTTGGGAATGGCTTTTGAAACTACAGGAGAGCTGTTGGACTACCTTGATGGTTTCTATGAGAAACTGGAACTGTATGAAAGCTCGAATAAGATAATTGGTTACGACGAAGTTATGGACTTACTCGTGAGTTACAATGAAAGTGTATCCGGGCAAGCAGAGTGGCTGGAAGATATGTTGAGACTGATAGCGACAGAAAAGTACTTGAAGAAATTGCCGCCGCGCCAAAATACATACAGAACTGATCCCAATGGAAGTTTATTGCTTACTTCACATTCGAGGCTTCTTGTGAATCATTATAATGTCCATGAGGTTAGGAGCAAGCTTTGGCAGGGAAAGGAGTTCTCGCAATGTGAGAAAAGGGAGGAAGGGATAATGCTGCTGGCTCTTAGGAATGAAACAGTTGAGTTATACGAACTTAATGAGTCATTGTATCTTTTGATGAAAGAGTTCGAGAAACCTTGTACCATGAAAGTGGCTTGTCAAAATGTGGCATGCATGTATTCGGACGAAGAAGCTGAGATTACAGCCATAGAGAACGATATGAAGGCAGTTGCAGAGTCATTGATTGCTCAAGGTATTCTTGTGAACGGGATAAACTGAGAGATAGTGTCGGTATTGGATTTTGCTAAGTAATGAAGTAGAATATTCATGAATGTCTCCGTGTTGATAACGTTATTTGTGTTGAACTCATTAAACTTTTTTGGGGATGTAATTGCTCCGCATACTCCTGAAAATATATTTAAAGAAAAAATAGATAGTAAATTTGACCTACCAACCGGGTATTAGAGGAAAAGATATGAAAGCTACAATTACATTTATTCCGCATGATATATTCAGAAGAGGACAGAATCTTGCTATGCAGCCAGTCACGGCCATATATTTACTTGGGCAGATACTCATAGATAACGGTATTGATACAAGAATTCTTGATCCGTATGAACTTAGAAATATGAGCACTTATTCGTATACGGAAATTTCAGATACTGTAATAGGGGATTCGGAGATTTTGTTCTTTTCCTCAAACAGTTACAATTGGGCTAATACAAAGCGGGTCATTGAAATAATAAAAGCAAACAGACCCGAGATATCAATTGTAGTCGGTGGAATACATCCGACAATGATGGATATGCGTGTGATGAATACCACCCCCGTTGATGTAATCATTCGCGGAGAGGGTGAGCGAAGCATAGTTGAAGTGGCAAGATCCATGTTGATGAAAGAATTGGAACTGTCATCAATAGATGGTATTACATATCGTGATAGTAATGGACATATAATCCGTAATAAAGATGCCAGACCACTCACAGAAGAGGAATATGCAATCTACAATGCTAACTGTTGCTTCAATAAACTACCGGCAGGCGAATATCGTGGAATCCCCTGCGAAACATCCAGAGGATGCAGGTATAATTGTGCTTTTTGCGGGATATGGAGCCATGGAGCATGGAAGAGTTTAAATATTGTACAGATAAAAGAGAAACTTAGTCAGACAATAGCATGCATGAAGGAGAAAACACGCAACGGAATCGTGACTATTACAGACGATTGTTTTACGGCTGATAGAATGAGGCTGTTGGAGGTACTTGATTATTTGTCTAACATATCACAGGGGTGTGACCTTGTGATGGAAGGACGTTTGAATGAGATTGTTGATCCGAATGTTATAAAGGCGATTAAAAAAAATCCAATCAGAAGATTCCTGGTAGGAATAGAGTGCGGTTATGATGAGGGTCTGCGTCGTGTTCGTAAGGGCTATACAACGGAAACAATAGAGAAATATCTGGAAATAGTTAAAGCCAGCGGACTCAGTAATATGGTATATTGCTCATTTATTATAATGTTTCCGTGGGAGACAGAGGAAGAATGCTTGAAAACGATACATTTTGCGGCACGGTTGGTCGAACGTTATGGTGTTCAAAGTAATATCAGTATCTGGAATATCATTCCATCTGAACTGTGGGATCAGCGTGAGCAATATGGATTAAATGTGGATGCAGATTTTTTTGAATCAGGTTTGTTAGGGAAACAGGAGGATTACGAGAAGTATCTTGTGAGCATACATCCGGTGTTGACAGAGAAGTCATATCGGAAGATCAAGAAAGCTATCGCTATGTATATTGCGAGAGGAATCAATTTGATTAATAACTAGGGAAACAGTATTGACTTAGCCGGGTGTTTAATAAAAAGGGGGAGATAATCATAGAATTCACAGATAGTTGTTTTTTGTCCCAAACAAGAACCCAGGGTTGGAATGATGAAACAATGTCCAGGGTGCGAGCATTGATTTTTGGCTTTTGTGAGAGAGGAATGTCAAAGAAGATTATGGAGATTGGGTGTGGAAATGGAGTGATTACATGCTTTGCTGCGGAAAGGTATCCGGAGTTTTCATTTACCGGGATAGATATTGATACTGAACTGGTACGTGAGGCCAAGAAAAAAGCGAAGTTAAAGCAAATACATAATGTACGCTTTCGAGTGAGTGATATTAATAAGGAAGCGGATGCACAGTACGATATGGTCTATACACATTATACATTAGTTGATACAAAAGAGCCCGAAAAACTCTTTGATTCTATGTTCAGACTTGTGTGTGAAGACGGAGTAATGTGTTGTGCTGAACCGCTGTATCAGTGTGATTGCAATAATGTGTATATGCCATTTCTCACGGATGAAGATAAGTACACTATGAACCGTATTCTTAGAAGAATTCTGATAGAAATACCACGAGAGCGGGGGATAGACAGACTATTTGGTATGCGATTGCCTGAAATGTTTAATCGCTATGGGTTGAAAGAGACACGGATTGATGTTGTAGCAGCATATGAATACAGCAAGGAATATACCAATGAGCGAAAACAACAGATACTTAAGAACTCGAATGAAGTCCTGGAAGATACGAAACGTTATCGTGAACGATTGGAGTACAACAAGTTGTTTTCTCTATTAGGAAAAGAGGATCTGGATGCTTATACGCGTCTTCAATATGTGATATCTGAGTGCATTGTGAATAACCCGGAACACTATTTTAGTACTGGCAATTTTACATACAGTAATATGATTATTATTAAAGGGAAGAAGGAGGACAGTATAAAATGAGTCTTATTCGGATAGAAGATTTAGTGTTTGGTTACAGCAAAGACAAGAATGTTCTGAATAAAATCCAACTGGAGATTTCTCGGGGAACGATATTTGGACTCCTTGGAATGAATGGAGCGGGAAAGACCACACTGATCAAGAATATGATCGGAATGCTGAAACAACAGTCAGGAGCAATATACCTGGACGGTATGAGAATAGATGAAGATGAGATTGGATATAAAAAGAAATTCTACTATGTACCGGATGAATATGATATCTATCCGCATATTACAGGCAATGAGTGGATCAGATTTGTCACTGGCTTGTATGATGTTCCGGAGGGAGTTGTTGCGGAGAGAGTTGCATGCTATGCAAAAGAGTTTGAGATGGAAAACGCTTTGAACACAATGGTAGGAACGTATTCACTTGGCATGCGGAACAAACTTGGTATTATGCTTGGATTTATTATAGGGCCGGAGATTCTTATAATGGATGAACCTCTCCATGGCTTGGATCCTTTTGCTATTGTGACGTATAAATCGCTCCTTCGTGAATATGTGGAGAATGGAGGAACGGTGTTCCTCTCTACTCACTTGTTGGATCTTTCGCAGGTACTGTGTTCGGAGGTAGGCATCCTTGCGGGCGGTAAGATCGTTGATCGATTTAGTCTGGATGAATATCATGAAGCTGGAGAACTCGAGAAACACTTTATGACTGTGCTGAAGACAAAAAAGGCTCAGGGAGGAAATGTCTATGGATAAGTGCAGATATATGGTGAGGTTGAGCTTTTTGCTATTCAGACGGTCTATATCCGCAATTTTGTCGAAGAATAGGACAACACGCTTTTTTCAGTGCTTGATATTCGGTTTCTTGTTTGTATATCTGGTTACTGCTCAGGTATATTTATACATATACTTTGCGGAGAATGTTTCATGGGATTCGGCACATAATTTGATTCTTTTTTTTACAATGTTAGTGACGGGCACATGTTTTTGCATGTTGATTGTACCTGGTATTTTGGATGCAGCGGATTATCGTATGCTATTGGCTTTGCCGATTGACAAAAGGATTTTCATTAGAGCAAGAGTCTTTTATGTTTTTTGTGTGAGTGGCTTATGGACATTGAGCGTATTACTTCCGGCGACTTTTATGGTCATCGTCTGTGGTGACCCTGGATCCTGGTTTGTGATCACGGCAAGTATAGCAACAAGTGTTATAGCTACTGGATGTATGGTATGGCTGTGGATAGTGGTGTATGAAACATTTCGGAGTAAAAAGGGTATACTTCGCAATGTGAGAATTGTTATTGTATTAGCATTGTTTATTTATATTTCATTTGTTCTTGCTCACATCTTAATGGAAGTGTTTGGGAAAGAATCAGAACTATCACTCCCAAAGATACTGAAATTAGTTATAGACGGATTCACAAAGTATTTTGTACCATTGAATGTTGTATCACTGGCGTATAAGCCGGAAATACTCTGTATTGTTATTCTTCTTGTATTTGTCATAGGATGTTTTGCAGCGTCATATATTATGACTCAGAGGTATCTGGAGTTGAAGAAGACTGAAATGAGAGGAACAGCGACCCGACGACTGAGGCATCGAAAAGTAGGTCTCTTCATGCGTGAAATATGGGTGATCAAAATGAACAAGGGGTATCTCAGGCATTTGATCATAGAGAACATATTAGCTCCGATCATTATGCTTTATCTTCTTGGACTTGTTAAAATCTGTAGTTTGTATAGTCCGGAAATTGGCACAACGTTAGATACACTTACGAATAACGATTATGCCATTTATGTGGCTCTGTTTGTTGTGATGATGGTGATACTGTCGCAGAGTGGGTGTCTTTCTACAGTATCACGAGAAGGAAAGCGTTACTGGATCATACGGGCGTTACCTATAGCGCCGGAGAAGTTATACTTTTATAAATCTCTGATAGTATTAATAATGGCAGAGTTTTCAGGAGGATTGTCTTTTCTGGTGATCATTCTTCTGAGATTATTTAAAGCAGAAAATGTAGTATCGATATATATCCTTTTGTTCACTTCAATCTTTGCATATACGTCGGTGATAGGGATAAGAGACTATCGGCGACCTTATCTGAGTTGGGATAGCGTCAAGAAACTTACTAATGGGAACCCTAATATTTTTGCAGGTTTGTTGATTATGGGCATTTGTATGGCTGCAGAGGCCCTTGTTTTTGTTGTGTTCAGAGTTGCTGGATTGAATGATACCGTTAGTAATTTGACAATGTCAGCGCTATGTATGGCTGTTGGTATTGGGATGTATATGAACCACTACGGACAAATGAGAGAAATTTTCAGCAGCAGTAGTGTAATTTGAAATATTATTGGGAGGATCAATGAAGAATATACTTTTAATCAATAACAATAAAAATATGAATCCGGTTGTACCGCCGATTGGACTTGAATTTATAGCGTCAGCACTGCTTGAGGAAGGATATCACGTTGAATTGTATGATCTATTATTTTCTTTAGATCCGAAAGAACTCTGGGAAAAGGTTCTCCAAAGTGATATTGTGTGTATTACTTTTAGAAATCTGGATACGGGTTCATTGTTTGAACGTGGATACTACATAGATGATCTGCGTAGATTGGTCGCAATGGTGAAGAAGTACAAAGATATAAAGGTGATTCTTGGAGGACAGGGTTTTTCTGTGGCTCCGGAAGAGATACTTGAGTATACAAAGGCAGATTATGGTATTGTCGGCAGAGGTGAGTTAGCAATAGTCGATCTGTTGAAGAAGATGGATAGTGGTCCAAGGATATATAATGGTAATGGGTATCCCATCTATAGTAAAGCGCATAGACGCGACATCATTGATTATGCGGCATATGTGCGATATGGCGCAAGCATGGGTGTTGTAACCAATACAGGATGTCCGGAAAATTGCAGTTATTGTGTTGAGCATGATCAGGCTTATGCTGAGATAGAATTGGATAACGTCATAAATGAGGTTGCACAATTGTATAAATACACAGACAGTTTTATCATGTGTGACAGTGAGTTCAATCATGATCAGGAACAGAGCAGCAGGTTCATGGAGAGGCTTATTAGTGAGGGCTATAAGATACGATATTGTGTATATTTGAAACCTGGTCGCCTTGAGGAAAGATTCGTCAAAAGTTTGAAACAATCCGGATGTGAAGGCATATCAATCGGTATAGACACGATGGATGACAGTATTCAGAAAGATTTAGGACGTAATGCTACAAAGAATGATATAGCCCAGATGTTTGAGATGTTAAAGGCGTATGATCTATCTTTTGTACCAAGTTTTGTATGTGGATTTCCCTGGAATGATATTGATAAGCTGAAAAGTGAGATCGAGTTCTGTGAGCAGGCTAAGGCAGACTATATTTCGGTGAATATGGGAGTAAGGGTTTATCCCCATACTAGATTCACAGAAAAAATCTTTCCTGAATTGAAGGAGCACAGAGAACGGTTCAGAGGTGTTCTGGATAATAACGAAAGCTTGTTGAAACCATTGTATTATATTAAAGATGAAGATTTTTTAGGACAGGTATGTGATCTTCCAAAGAGTCATAATGTAAAAGTAATTGGATTGTAAACAGGGGTATAGAAAGGAGGACTATAGTCATATGAACGATATCATTAAATTTTTACCATTTATTATTCCGTTATTTGTTATTCTTATAGTCTTATTTATAATTGCTCTAAGACATATTTTAACGCATGATACATATAAGCATGGCTCACGTAAATTATGGTTGATCATTGTGATAGTTGGGTTCCAGTGGTGGGGACCTATAGCATACTTTATCTTTGGAAAGGCGGACGACTGATGGGAGCTATGATTGTAGTAGAGCATCTTAAAAAGTCATTCGGACAAAAAGACGTTCTTAAAGATGTGACGTTCAGTGTTCCTGAAGGTAGCTTGATGGGTTTTGTCGGTAGGAATGGAGCTGGGAAAACAACAACAATGAAAGCTCTGCTCGGATTGTACAAAGTTGATGGCGGAAAAATGTTCATAAATGGCGAGCCTGTAACTTATGGCAATACGGTGACCAATAGATTTATAGGATATTTATCGGATGTTCCGCAGTTTTATGATTTTTATACATCTCGTGAGTATCTATATTTTTGTGGAGAGATATCAGGAATGAAAAAGGCTAACTTACGAGACCGCGTGGAAGAGATATTGGACTTGGTTGGATTATCCCGCGAGCAGAAGCGTATAGGAACTTTTTCAAGAGGAATGAAACAGCGATTGGGAATAGCTCAGGCGCTTCTTAATCGTCCCAAGCTTCTTATATGTGATGAACCAACGTCAGCGCTTGATCCACTAGGCCGCAAGGAAGTACTTAAACTTATGTCTGAAGTCAGAAATGAGACAACAATCCTATTCTCAACGCATATTCTCTCGGATGTTGAGCGCATATGTGATCGCCTGGCGGTACTAAACGATGGTATTATTGTTATGTCTGATACTGTTGCAAACATTAAGAAAAGTCGTTCAATGGGAAAAATGGTAGTTGAATTAAAGAATTCATTTGATATCCCTATTATGATGAAACATTATCCTGAGGCTAGTCTTTTAGATGAAAGCAAGGTTATTCTTTCTGCACCCGGTCAGGAGGAGCGGGCGCAGATACTTAGCTTTCTTGTGGAACAGCATCTTGATTATGAGAAAATATATGTGAGTGAATGGAACCTTGAGGATTTGTTTATGGAGGTAATTGCTAAAAAATGATCGCGTTTTGTGCATTTGTTCGGAAGGAAATAGTTGAATTGATTCGTAACAAGAGATTAATAATATTGCTTGCTATTTTTACTATATTTGCAATATTGGGGCCTCTTACTGCAGTGCTGACACCGTGGATACTTGAAACAATGAGCGATCTTTTGGAATCGTCAGGTGTCACTGTTAATGGTATTACTATTACAGTGCTGGATTCCTGGACGCAGTATTACAAAAATCTTCCAATATTGCTTATTGTTTTTGTACTTATGTTCGCAGGTTTGTTTACAAAAGAGTATGCCAGAGGAACCTTTGAGTTGATCATTTCGAAAGGTATGTCCCGTAATAAGATATATTTCGCAAAAATGCTGACTGTACTTGGAACATGGACAATCTGCTATATCGCATATTTTTTGATTTCGCTCGCATATAATGTTTCTCTGTGGGATAACAGAGTTGCACAGCATTGGGGGATTGCAGCTTTTTTATATTGGATTTTCGGAGTATATGTCATAATAGGGATGGTATCAGTAAGTGGATTTTCAGCATCAGTTTCAGGAGTCTTGATAGGGACGGGCGTATTTGCTGTTATGCCAGAACTTATAGGGATTTTGCCTAAAATCACGAAATATATGCCAACGCAACTGACATCTGGCATTTTAATACTGACAGGAAGTATTAAGCCGAATGATAGGATTGAATCAATAGTTGTTACGGCAATTTTGTGTTTTGTGGCAGGGGGAATTGGAGCAAAGGGATTTTCAAAGAAACAACTTTAAGTGTGCAGAAGAAAACGATATTATTGTAATGCAGGATGAACCCGAAAGGATTCCTGAGATATTTAAGAGTTATCAGGAAAAAAACGCAGTGGATCTTGAGTTTAAGACTAGAGTGATGGAACGGCTAAAGCAGATAGAATACAGCTCTGTTTCCTCTATCCGGGATCTGGGAGAATATCTGAAGAAAATCGCAGAAGACAGAGCCCTTCCGGCAGCGGATGTGGAACTGCAGTTTTACAGGATAGATTTGGCAAAAAAGTTACGCAATATTTCGTCTGAATAGCATTATTATGCTGTGATTGACGGTTATATAAAGCCTTGAAACATGAAAGGCATTTAAGCTTCATATGCGTCATATGATATAGATGAATAAGTTATTCAGGTATGCCTGTGAGGAAGTTCTTCATTTTATCAATTGATGGCGGAGGAATCCGCGGTTTGATTCCATCGGTTTTTCTGTCAAAATTGAAGGAGACTCTGGAAAAAAGCGGTTTTACCAAACCCTTTCATAAGGTGTTTGACCTTATGGCAGGTACTTCAACAGGTGGGCTGATTGCACTTGCCTTAAGCGTGCCGCTTTACAGAACCAACGGGTACCTGTATGATGAGCAGGGAGGCATATCTCCGCATAAGCTTCCGGATTTGTATATCACACTGGGAGATAAGGTTTTCCCGGGAAGTAACCGTTTTGTTATGATATATGATAGGAATTTGCTTTTGCCATAATCAGAGTAACACATCAAAAATTGACCGTCAAGAACACCAAAAAATATAAATCCACCTTATTTCTACAGTTTTGCATGTTATAAATAGTGTGTTGAGATTTATAACGGATGGTAAACGAACAGAAAGTCATAGTATAAAGAATAAAATATGGAATTCAAAGCAGATACGTCGGGCAGAATATTGGTGCCGGTAACGTACACAGGGCAAAGCGGGGTACAAACATTGCATTGTTTATGTCCGTTATTATTACCATATGTACATTGCTGCCCATTATGATATTCTCAAAACAACTTGTATGGCTTTTCAACAAGGAACCGGAAGTAATAAAATATGGCAGTCATTTCCTCAGGCTTATATCTCCTTTTTACATTCTTACCTGCTTTAACCAGATATACATGGGCTCTCTTCGGGGAGCAGGAGACACAAAAGCGCCAATGGTAATCATGCTGATGTCCTTTGTTGTAGTCCGTCAGATTTACCTGTTTGTTATATCAAGAACAATAGGAACAATCACCGCTGTAGCATTAGGGTATCCGGTAGGCTGGCTTATATGCAGCGTGACAATATTTCTGTATTACAAACGCAAAATTCAGAAGATGGAGACAGAATTTGTTGTTTAATACGGAGCTGAAATATGCTCCTTTTTTTGGATATTCTTGTTAAATGATGATAAAATTCATTGATTTCTTTATTGTTCTCTGGTATATTTTTTATATGAACCAATTAATACCCTAATATAATCCTGGTAATAGGTTCCGGGAGTCTCTACAGGGCGGAAGGACCGGCAGCAAAAACCAGTGTAAATGTATAAAATTCGTTCAGACTGAACAGAAAAAGGTGGCGGATAATGGGAAATTTTCAATGCTATCATAGCGGTAAGGCGGTTGAGTTACTTAACCAGCTTAACATTTCACTAATACTGTCTACATATCAGGCAGGAAAAGTTATTATATTGTCAAGCGACGGAATAAAAATGCATCAGCTTGTCAGAGATTTTTCAAGGCCTATGGGTATTGCTGTTAAAAATAATATGATGGCATTGGCGGGGGCTCTTTGTGTTACAGTCTTTAGAACCGACGCAAATCTTGCAGCCACCTATCCGAACAAACCAAATACCTATGATGCGCTCTACTTTCCTACCAGCATGTTCAGAACAGACTATGTGGATATGCATGATATAGCGTTCACAAATAAGGGGTTGGTAGGCGTTAATACTTCCTTTAGCTGCCTGTGCAGGCTGGATGCGCAATATTCGTTCAACCCCGTATGGAAACCTTCTTTTATTGAAAAATTTGTACCGGGAGATCTCTGCCATCTGAATGGAATGGCTGCCGATGACAATGGGAATATTTGTTTTGTAACAGCTTTTGGTAAGACAAATTCCAGGGAAGGCTGGCGGCAAAACAAACTGACAGGCGGGGTTTTAATTGATGTTGAATCAAATGAAATCCTCCTGGAATCCCTACCGATGCCCCACTCTCCAAGGATCTACAACGGAGAAGCTTATCTGTTACTTTCAGCGACGGAGGAACTTATTAAAGCTGATTTGAAAAAAGGCACTTATGAAGTCGTTGCCAAAGTGGACGGATTTATACGCGGGCTCTGCTTTAAAGGCGATTATGCTTTCATTGGCGTCAGTAAACTCAGAAAAACCCACACCTTTTCAGATCTGGAGATCGCTGATAAAGAAATCAAAGCCGGAATTGTTATCGTCAACATCAAAACCGGTGAAACGGTTGGAGAAATCAAATATGAAACCGATGTTGAAGAGCTTTATGATGTTAGCATACTGGAAGGTTTTAAAAGGGTAAACATTCTTAATTTCCAACAATCCCTGAATCATAGGGCTTTAATAACACCCTATGGCAGCAGCTGGGTTGAGAATATGGTTCGAAAAAATAAAAATAAGAAAACTCGTGATAGAAAAACAGAGTACTCATAGTACTCGAACAGATATAATTCTTTGTTGGAGTACATACAAAACTCGTGGTCTGTACTCATAGTACTCGAAGTACTCCAACAGAAAGAAGGTGGTATGATTGTTCATGCAACTAAAGAAAGGAGCATGAACAATGAAGGTAATTGAACTAAAAACAACAGAAGGAAAGGTCAGGTATTATCTGGCTGACGATGCTGGGATCCCGGTGACATCAGTGCTGAAATATCTGAAGTTCAAGGACAATGT
>ENA-UOOK01001471-UOOK01001471.1-fermentation-metagenome-genome-assembly--contig:-NODE-1471-length-31002-cov-12.059230_pt1 | contig 31002 bp, 27 predicted proteins | sample MGYA00245777_ERZ724023 | MGnify/ENA primary metagenome ERZ724023 (study PRJEB28704, sample SAMN03018312) | fermentation metagenome | biome: anthropogenic terrestrial biome; feature: soil...
GCATACTCCATTTTTTTGTAATTTCCTGAATGGAAAGATATACGGATTTTCTTACTGCCTCATCTGTAGGGTAAATTGTCTTTGTTTTGGTGTACTTTCTAACTAAAAACCGGAAAATGTTCACTAAGCAACAATGGCTACTTTATCGTATTAACATGTATTTTTAGTTTATTAGGATTTTTTGAAAAATAATTGTATAGCTCTATAAATCTTAGAAGCTCTCCTTCTGGTTTATAATCTTTTTTATTGTTTTTAATATGAGCTTTTATGAAGCTGTCTTTTTTATCGAAAGTTAAACTTAATCCGGTGTTAAAGCATATATCATTGTATGTGATAAGCCTCGTATACATATAAAAATTATCATGTATTTGACTTCCGCTTAAGGCTACATCAACTATTTTATATTCAACACCTGTTAGTATTTCTTTAAGATATACATACCCTTCATCAAAATCAGTCTTTATAATTTCAAAAAGTCCTATTGTTGAATTTAACATGCTATGTAAAAACTCCACCTTTTCAGGTTTTCTATAGCGATGAGACTGAATGAAATCTTCGGTAATGCAATTTATATTAGGAGAAATTTTATATATTAATATATCATAAAGAGCCTGTACACCTTCTCTTGTATTAAGATCAAAACTACTATCAATAAAGGTAAGTTTCTTTTTATCCTTGAATGGATGTTCATGTTTGTAAACATTGCTATTGTCTACCTTTTGTTTGAATTTGCCATCTTCATAATACTTAACCATAGTGCTTGCAATATCGCTATGCATTTTTCTTATTTTATAATATTTTTTTATATGCGACTTTCCATTTAATGTCATTTTGCGAAGATTATTCATAAGATCAAGCATAAACTCCTGATCATTAAAGTTTTTCAATGAACCAAAAAGTTCATCCTCATCTTCATATTCATCCTCGTAATCATCTTTATTGTAGCTTACCAAATTCCTTTCGATTTCAAAAATTTTGGGATAACAGCATTTTTTATATTTTTTTCCACTTCCGCATGGACATAAATCGTTTCTTCCTATTTTCATAATTTTCATAGTCCTTTCATGATAAGATTTACATTCAAGTATTTCAATATATTGCATACATATCTTATAGTTATTTATTTTAAAAATCAAGTCAAAGATAATTTGGAATTACTAAAAAGTTAATTAATACCATTCAACCAAAAGTAACAAAAGATTACGGAACAGTTTTAATAAAATATTTTTTGTTATTTGGTTATATTAATGATATAATGTTAAAAAACATTGACAAGATGACAGCACCCCCATCCCCTTGTCATACAAGATGACAGCACCCCCGTCCCCTTGTCATATGGGAGCAGTATGAACAGTTACAGAAATCAGGCAATTGAAACATTGAAGAAAATATTTAAAGACAATTCCTATTCAAACATTGTGATTAACAATGATATTAAAAATGTTGATAATAGGTTTCTTTCGCTGTATCGGAAATCAGTTTTGGGAGTTATTGAGAATCTAATATTTATTGATTGGATTATCAATGAAGTGTCAAAAACGAAAACAAAGAAAATGGAAATAGATGTTTTAGTTGTGCTGAGGTTAGCGGTATATCAGATATTCTTTTTAGATAAGTCACATGAAAACATTGTAGTAAATGAAAGTGTCCAATATATTAAGGACAAAGGCAATATAAGTGGTTCAAAATTTGTTAATGCGGTACTTAGAAATATACTGCGAAACAAAGATACACTAACAGAAAAAATGAATCAGTTACCGAAGGATGAATACTTAAGTGTTAAATATTCATATCCAAAGGAATTGATTAATAAATGGAAAAAGCAGTTCGTCAAGGATATAGAAAAGGTTTTAATAGCAAATAATGCTGAAGCTCCATTGGAAATAAGAGTTAATACTCTTAAAATTAAAAGAGATTGGTTGATAAAACTCTTTGAAGAAAAAGGTATAAAAACATATAAGTGCAAATATGCTGATAAGGGATTAATAATTGAGAATCCTTTTGAAATAGATAAAACAGATGAATATAAGACCGGACTTTTTTCAATTCAAAGCGAAAGCTCGATGACGGCAGGGCAAATTTTAAATCCAAAGAAAAACTCACTGATAATAGATATGTGTGCTGCTCCCGGCGGCAAAACATTAAATGCTGCAGAAATGATGAATAACACAGGCAAAATTATATCAAGAGACATATATACGGCAAAGCTTAAGCTGATAGAAAATGAAATGAGAAGATTAGGGATAACGAATGTTAAAGTGGAAGAATATGATGCAGCAAAATTGGATGATTCATTAATTGATAAAGCAGACTATGTCATTGCGGATGTTCCATGTTCGGGACTTGGAATAATAAGACGAAAACCGGAAATAAAGTATAACAAGACAAATATAAATGATATAACAGAAATTCAATATCAAATACTTGAAAATGGTTCAAAATATTTAAAACAGGGAGGCGAGTTGGTATATTCCACCTGCACTACGAATATTGAGGAAAACTACGAACTTATTAACAGGTTCTTAAATAATAATAAAAATTATGTTTTAGCTGATATATCAGATAATATTGATGAGTATTTTGAAACTGCCAAAAAGGGTTATGTTGAGATTTATCCACATTTGAACGGTATGGATGGGTTTTTTATTGCGAAAATAAAAAGGATATGATATAATTGCGTTCAGAATGACGAGGGTTTTGCCCTCAAGATGACAGTTATTCATTAACAATGTCATATCATATAGAAGGTAAGTATGAGAAAAATTGATGATTTAATCTTTGAAGAGCTAAAAGAGGCAATTCTTAAAATTAATGAACCGAAATTTAAGGCAAGTCAGATATTTGACTGGATACATAATAAAACTGTTGACAGCTTCGATGAAATGACAAATGTATCCCAAAAAACGAAGGCAGAGCTTAAAAAAGAATATGAATTCACTGATGCAGAGATTGAATTAAAACTTGAATCAAAACAAGATGAAACAAAGAAATATGTAATAAAATTCGAAGACGGAAACATAGTTGAAAGTGTTTATTTGAAATATAAATTCGGCAATACCGCATGCATTTCATCACAGGTGGGATGCAAGATGGGTTGTCATTTTTGTGCTTCCACCAAGAACGGTTTTACAAGGAATCTAACTTCTGCAGAAATGCTTAAGCAAATATATTTAATTCAAAAAGATACAAATGAAAAGATATCAAATGTAGTAATAATGGGCTCGGGTGAGCCTCTTGAAAACTTCGATAATGTAGTGAGATTTATAAATATTATAAACGATGAAAGAGGGCAAAATATTTCCATGCGAAAAATTACTCTTTCCACAAGCGGTATAGTACCGAATATTTACAAATTAGCTGATGAGAATTTTCCTATAACATTGGCAATTTCTCTTCATGCACCTGCTCAGGAGAAAAGAGAGCAAATAATGCCCATTGCAAGAAAATATAAACTTACCGATATATTTAAAGCATGTGATTACTATGTTAAAACAACGGGACGAAGACTTACCTTTGAATATATTATGATAAAGGGTTTTAATGATAGCCGGGAAGATGCAGAAAACTTAAGCAAATTATTAAAAACCAAATTAGCAAATGTTAATTTAATTCCATGCAATTATGTAAAAGAAGCAAATATTAAGCCTTCAGATGATTTGGATATTATGAAATTTAAGAAAATATTGACGGATAACGGAATTAATGCAACGCTCAGAAGAGAATTGGGCAGTGATATCAACGCTGCCTGCGGTCAACTGAGAAATGATTTGTTGAAAATGTGAGGTGCTGTATGAATGTGTTCTTCGAAACAAATAAGGGCTTAATGCGGGAAAATAATGAAGATAGTTTAATAGTTAAAGAGTTTGATAATTACTGTCTGTATGCTGTTGCTGACGGAATGGGAGGGCACAATGCCGGTGAAGTGGCAAGCTCCATTGCTATTGAGGAGATAAGAAATTTTTTCGATGAAAGTATGAAAAAGGGAAATTTTAAGCCGCCATTATTTATTATTGAAAGTGTGAATCTGAGTAATGACAAAATAAGAGAAGAGTCATTTAATAAAGAAGGGTGCTGCGGTATGGGAACAACCATAACCATGGCGGTAATAGATAAGCTGAATAAAATAATTTACATAGGAAATATTGGTGACAGCAGAGCTTATTTATTGAGGAATAATGAGCTCAAACAAATTACCACAGACCATACTTATGTGAATGAATTGATGAAGGATGGAAAAATTACAGCTCAAGAAGCCAAGACACATCCTAAAAGAAATGTAATCACTCGGGCATTAGGCAGCGAAGAATTTGTACATGCTGATATTTTCGAAATGGAATTATTTGAAAATGACATACTTCTTCTTTGCACCGACGGACTTACAACTCATGTATCCGATGATAATATGCTGGAAATCATAAAAGAATACGGTGCTTCTGAAAGCGTGCAAAAATTGATTAAACAAGCAAACGATAATGGCGGGACTGATAATATTACCATAATTATTGTTGATAATATAATTAGAGGTGAAACTTATGATAGGTAGAATACTAGCACACAGGTATGAAATAATAGAAAAAATCGGCGGGGGCGGAATGTCAAATGTATACAAGGCTAAATGCAATGTATTAAACCGCTTTGTAGCTATAAAAATTTTAAGGGATGAATTAACTCAGGATTCTGATTTTGTTGATAACTTCAAACAGGAATCCTTATCGGCAGCAAGTCTCACCCATCCTAATATTGTAAATATTTATGACACAGGATTTGAAGATGAAACTTATTATATAGTCATGGAATATGTTAAAGGAGAAACCTTAAAAAACTATATTAAAAAGAAAACCAGACTGAGTGAGAAGGAAGCGGTGAAAATTTCAAGGCAGGTGGCAGAAGCTTTAAAACATGCTCATTCACACAATATAGTACACAGGGACATTAAGCCACACAACATACTTATTACTGAAGACGGAACCGCAAAGGTTACTGACTTCGGTATTGCAAGAGCGTCGACAAGTTCTACCATAAACAACACTTCTAATGTTATCGGCTCAGTTCATTACTTTTCTCCGGAACAGGCAAGAGGAGGATATGTTGATGAAAAATCAGATATTTATTCATTGGGAATTGTAATGTATGAGATGATAACAGGTACTCTTCCTTTTGACGCGGATAACCATATTTCGGTAGCCATGAAACAAATTCAGGAAAAACCTGTGCTGCCTTCTAAAAGGGTGAAAAGTGTTAAAATATCTAAGAAATACGAAGATATTATTATGAAATGTCTTGAAAAGCATCAAAGCTTCAGATTCCAAAACATTGATGAACTGCTGAAAAAGCTGAATGCATTAAATGGTAATATTGAACCTGTAAAAGACGAAATGGAAATAATAGATTCGCCTACTATTGAAATTCCTGCCCTTAATGATGTAGAAGAAAATGTGATAAATATAGATTTAATTGATGAAAATTCCAGCAGTGCATTTAAAAGCTTTTTTAGCGGTGATATGGATGATGAAAATGATGAAAAGAGCAGTAATAATAAAAAAATTACCATAGCGGCAATTATAAGTGCTTTAGTAATAGCTGTAATCGGCGGGGTAATTTTATTTAAATCATTCATGTATGTGCCTGAAGTTCCGGTGCCGGATTTGTTGGGAAGAAGTGAAGAGGAAGCTAAGAATCTCATAGAAGATTTAGGTTTAGTTTTCAAGGTTTCAAAGAGAGAGTATTCTAAAGAATACGATGAAGGTCATGTAATGGAACAAAGTGTGGATGAAGGAGCAAAGGTTAAAGAAAATTACCCGGTAGAAGTAGTTATAAGCAGGGGGGAAAAGGAAATAGTTGTTCCTAATTTACTGGGCAGATATGCTATAGAGATAGGAAGCATTCTTGGAGAAGCAGGTCTTTCAGAAGGAGAAGCAACAGAAGAGAATTCTGACACATATTTGGCAGGGCAAATAATTGATCAGTATCCGGCAGCAAATACACCTGCAAAAGAAAATGATAAAGTAAACTATGTTGTAAGCATAGGACCGAAGATAATATATGTAAAAATGCCCAATGTATTAAATATTAATTTGGAAACTGCAAAGCTTTCAATTGTTCAGCACGGTCTTGCAGTAGGGCAGGTAAATGAAGAGCCAAGCGAAGAAATAGCAGAGGGTTTGGTAATGAGACAAAGTGTAACAGCCGGTCTAGATGTGGAGCAAGGAACATCAATTTGGCTTACTGTAAGCTCAGGAAAACCTGAAAACGAAGAACCTGTTGAACCTGCACCGGAAGAAGGAGTATTCCCATTGGCAATATCTCTTCCTGCGGACAGGGATAAAGTGGCAGTAGTTATTCAAAGAATCGCCTTGGACGGTCGCGAAGTTGTATACTCAGAGGAAGTAGACACTTCAGAAGGAAATATATTAGTAAATGTTAAGGGAACAGGAACAGGAATATTTGAAATATATATTGACAATGAATTATATGACAGGGTTGAGATAACATTTGAATAAAAAAGGAGTCCTAGATGATTGAGGGAATCATAACAAAGGGTGTAGGGGGAAATTATTATGTTGATACCGGCAGCAAGATAATTGAATGCAGAGCAAGAGGCTTGTTCAGACTTAAGAATATCAAACCTTTGGTAGGAGACAAAGTTTTTATAAGAATTACAGAGGAAGATGAAGATGCGGGCTATATTGAAGAAATAAAGGAGAGAACAAGCGAAATTAAGAGACCTCCCATTGCCAATGCCGAGCAGCTAATAATAATTTTCTCTGTAATAAAACCGGAGCCAAGCTTTTTGCTTTTGGATAAACTTTTGATTGCAGCAAGCTCAAACAATTTAGAGCCTGTTATTTGCATAAATAAGTCTGATTTATCAAATGAAGCACAAAAAGAAAATATACTTAGTATATATAAAAATACCGATTATAAAATAATTTTTACCAGTAAATATGACAAGGATTCCCTTCAGGAGCTAAAATATATACTAAAAGATAAATTGAATGTGTTTTCCGGCCCATCAGGTGTTGGAAAATCATCCTTAATGAATGCTATAGAGCCGGGCTTTTATTTGGAAACCGGCGAGCTCAGCGAAAAGTTAAAGAGGGGAAAACATACCACTCGGCATGCCGAAATTTTTAAATTAAGCTTTGGAGGATATGCAGTTGACACGCCTGGGTTCAGTTCATTTGAATTGGAAGGAATCGATGAATATTCCCTTAAAACTTATTATCCTGAAATAGTAAAATATGATGAAGGCTGCAAGTTTTTAGACTGCCTTCATTACAAAGAGCCCGACTGTGTAATAAAAGAAGCAGTAAATAATGAGCTAATCAGCGAAGAGAGGTATAATAACTATATAAGGCTTTTAGAGCAAATAAAAGAAAGTAAGCCTTATTAAGGAGGAAAAGATGAAAAACAAGTTAGCCCCTTCAATATTATCTGCCGACTTTTCAAATTTAGGGAAAGCTATAAGGTTTGTGGAAGAAGGTGGAGCAGATTACATACATATAGATGTAATGGATGGACATTTCGTTCCCAACATTACAATAGGACCTGATGTTGTAGAAAGTTTAAGAAAAACAACTGACATTATATTTGATGTGCATCTTATGATTGAGGCTCCTGATAATTTTATCGGGGATTTTTACAAGGCAGGAGCAGATATAATTACTGTGCATCAGGAAGCATCCGTACATCTTCACAGAACTATCCAAAAAATAAAATCATACGGCTTAAAAGCAGGGGTATCATTGAATCCTGCCACGCCCATAGCTGTTTTAAATGAAATTATAAAGGATGTGGATATGGTTTTGTTAATGAGTGTAAATCCCGGTTTTGGAGGCCAAAGTCTCATAGAAAATGTCAAATACAAATTTTATGATTTACAACAATTATTAAATAAACACAATTTGGATATTGACATTGAAATTGACGGAGGGGTGAATTCCTCAAATTTAAAAGAAGTATTAAGCTGGGGTGCAAATGTTATAGTTGCAGGCTCTGCAATTTACCATTCAGAGGATATTGTTTTAGAAACAAGGAAATTTAAGGAAATCATGTCATGAAAACAGCATTAATAGTTGGTAACGGAGAAGAAGTCCATAAAAGTATAATAGAAAATCTTAAGTATGATTATGTAATATGTGCGGATGGAGGTCTTGAAAAAGTCAAGAATTATGGAATAACTCCTGATATAATAATCGGAGATTTTGATTCCGTAGCTCTTAATGTTCTAAAACAATATGAAAACAAAATACCCGTTGAAAAATTTCCTTCTGAAAAGGATTTTACGGACATGGAATTAGCTGTTGAATTTGCTGTTTCCAAAGGATATAACAACATAATACTCACGGGTGCATCCGGAACAAGATTAGACCATACATTGGGCAACATTTTGCTTATGGAGAAATATTACAAAGACGGCGTTAATATTTCAATAATTGACAACAATAATGAAATGAAAATTATTTCCGATAATGCGGAGCTGTTTATAGAATACAAAGAGGGTTATTACATATCAATAATCCCTGTTACAGAATACATTCAGGGACTATATTTAGAAGGATTCAAATATAATCTTGACAATGTTAATGTGCAGAGAGGCTCAACTCTATGTATCAGCAATCAAATAAAAGACAATAAGGGAAGAATAACATTAAGAAAAGGAACAGCCATAGTAATTATATCAAAGGATTAGCAGGAGGGCATATGAAAACAACGGATACAAGGGATATATTTTTATCGCCTGAAAATTACAAGGGAGTCCGTATAGAGGGCTGGATAAGAACCATAAGAGATTCCAAGAATTTTGGATTCATAGAATTAAATGATGGAACATTTTTTAAAAATGTGCAGGTTGTTTTTGAAAACAACTTAAGTAATTTTGAAGAAGTAAAAAAATTTTCAACAGGCAGTGCAATTACGGTAAAAGGGAATTTGGTTTTAACTCCTGAAGCAAAGCAGCCTTTTGAAATCAAGGCGACCGAAATAGAACAAGAAGCTCCATCAGATCCAAGTTATCCTTTACAGAAGAAACGCCATTCAATGGAATATTTAAGAACAATTGCACACTTGAGACCTCGTACCAATACTTTTTCAGCGGTTTTCCGCGTAAGGAGTTTGGCTGCATATGCTATTCATAAATTTTTCACTGAGAGAGGATTTATCTATGCACATCCGCCCATAATCACTGCTTCAGATGCAGAGGGTGCAGGCGAAATGTTCAGAGTTACAACGCTTAATTTGGATAATATTGAAAAGGTTGAAGGGAAAATAGATAATACAAAGGACTTTTTCGGAAGGCCTGCATACCTTACAGTCAGCGGACAGTTAGAAGCTGAGATTTTCGCTTTGGCATTTAAGAAAACCTATACTTTCGGACCTACGTTCAGGGCTGAAAATTCAAATACTGCAAGGCATGCTTCCGAATTTTGGATGATTGAGCCTGAAATTGCATTTGCCGACATAAATGATAACATGGAGCTGGCAGAGGATATGGTTAAATATGTTGTTAATTACGTAATGGAAAATGCCAGGGAAGAAATGGAGTTTTTCAATAACTTTGTTGAAAAAGGACTTTTAGAAAAACTTGACAATGTGGTGAATTCAGAGTTTGGAAGAGTATCATACACAGAAGCCATAGATATTTTAATGAAAAACAATGATAACTTTGAATATCCGGTTAAATGGGGGACAGATATTCAGACTGAGCATGAAAGATATTTGTCGGAAAAAATATTTAAGCGTCCTGTATTTGCAGTTAATTATCCTAAAGAAATCAAGGCATTTTATATGCGGATGAATGAAGATAATAAAACTGTGGCTGCAATGGACTTATTGGTTCCCGGGATAGGCGAATTAATAGGCGGCAGCCAAAGAGAAGAAAGACTTGAATTTCTTGAAAAGCGAATGGATGAAATGGGAGTGCACAAAGATAATATGTGGTGGTACTTGGAATTAAGGAAGTACGGCGGTGTTAAACACTCAGGATATGGACTTGGTTTTGAAAGGCTTATAATGTATTTGACAGGCATGAGCAACATAAGAGATGTAATACCATTCCCAAGAACCCCCAAAAACGCAGAGTTCTAAGATGCCCTAACCCTATTTTTCTGACCGGAGGGAGAGAAAAATAGCGGTAGGTTATTCGCAACGAATTCCCAATGTTTGCGACCAACGGGGGCAGAAACATTGGTGAATGAGACTGCGCCCTACAACAGAGGTGTGACCCACCTCTTATAGTCGTGTCCTGCAAATGTTCGCTCGCATTTTTATCATTTTTCCTTAGGATACTATGAATGGTGACAAGATAGATACAAAGAAAATTTCTTTGTATCTTTTTTTTCTGCTTGAATAGAATATATTAATAGTGCAAGTTCTATCTTGGTTCTTAAGGGGGATACTATGAATTACTTTAAGCATAAAAAGAAATGCAATCCTGTTAACAAACCATCATTTTTTAAATTCACTGAAATATTAGGTCTTATGATTGCTATTATAGGAGCAATCATAATAGTTCAAATGCTGCCTGTTAAAGTATGGTTGTTTATTTTGGGAATATTATTGATAATATTGGGAAGTACATTATTTAGGTTGTTGTAAGGAAGGTAAAGGAAGAGGGACACAAAAAAATAATGGCTTTAGCCACTATTTTAATAATACTAATGTGCTTAAATAGCACGTTGTATTTTTCCTGCTCTAATACATCTTGTACAAACTGTTTTTCTTGAAGTTTTTCCGTCTTCCATAACCGTGATTGTTTTTACGTTTGGTTTCCATGTTCTTTTTATTTTTCTATCGGAATGCGTTATGCTGTGTCCTGATATAGTTCCTTTTCCGCATACTTCACAATACTTTGCCATAATTCCACCTCCCATTTATATATAACATAATACATAGTCTTATTATTTGAACTTCATCATTTTAACATTAATAATTAAATATTGCAATATTTAATTTTAACAAGTATAATAATTGTCGGAGACTACAGATCCCTAACCCCATTTCGGAGTTTAAGACTGAGGAATGTCCCCAAATAGGGAAAATCGATTATTCATATTATAATTGTAAATTCATGACAAAAGGGTTATAATATATTAAATAATGAATAAAAGTAGGAGGTAATAATGTCAGTTAAGATAATTAATGAAAATGGAAGTATAGCTATTGACGACCAGGCCTTAGCTGCAATTGCAGGTTTAGCTGCAATGGAGTGTTACGGTGTTGTGGGCATGGCTTCTCGAAATGCAACTCAGGGTTTTTTTGAACTGCTGAAAAGAGACCAGATAACCAAAGGGATAAAAGTTACATCAACTGAAGAAGATAAAATCAATATAGATTTATATATAGTATTGCAATATGGAGTTAAAATATCTGTCGTTGCAGAAAATGTAATTTCTCGAATTAAATACAGCGTTGAAACTTTTTCAGGAGTAAGCGTTGAAAATGTAAATATTTTTGTGCAAGGTATAAGGGTGCAAAAGTAATCAGGAGGTAAAAATGTTAATGAAGTACATAGATAATGTCAAATTCAAAAAGATGCTTTTGGGAGCTGCCATTAACCTTGAAAACAATAAAACAATTGTGGATTCACTAAATGTATTTCCTGTTCCCGACGGTGATACGGGTACAAATATGAATCTTACTGTGCAGTCAGCTATTAAGGAAATTAATAACCTTTCAGAAAGCACAATTACATCTCTTGCAAGTGCTGCAGCAAACGGCTCACTTATGGGAGCAAGAGGAAACTCCGGAGTAATACTGTCTCAGCTTTTTAGGGGAATGTCAAAAGGACTTAAGGGAGCTAATTATATAGATTGTAAAATAATAGCAGAATCCTTAAAATCAGCCTCAGATACTGCTTATAAAGCAGTAATGAGACCTGTTGAAGGAACAATGCTTACAGTTGCAAGAGAAACAGCAGAAAAAGCAATGGCAGAATATACAGAATATGAAGATGTTGTAGTATTTTTAGAAAGTCTTATTCAGCAGGCAAAAGATACTTTAAATCGCACTCCTGAAATGCTGAATGTTTTAAAACAAGCAGATGTTGTGGATGCAGGCGGAAAAGGATTAATATATCTTTTGGAAGGCGGTCTTGCAGCATTAAAAGGAGTAGAAATAAAACAGGAGATAACAGAGCAGGTCGTGATTGATACAGAAGTTGAATTAGATGAATTCACAAGCGAAGATGAAATAATATTTACATACTGCACAGAATTTATAATAAAAAATCCCATAAAAACGTCAGAAGAATTTTTAAGCAGGATTCATGACAAGGGTGATTCTATAGTTTGTGCCGGGAATGAAAATATTATAAAAATTCACATACACACCAACAACCCGGGTCAAATATTGGCTATGGCGGTTAAATACGGTGAGCTTACAAACATAAAAATAGACAATATGAAAGAACAATTCAGGGAAAGACTGAAGGAAAACCACAAAAATAATCAGAAAAAAAAGAAATACGGTTTTGTTTCCATAGGCATGGGTAAGGGAATAGAAAAAGTATTTACTGATTTGAATGTGGATGTGTTTTTGTCCGGAGGGCAGACCATGAATCCAAGTACGGAAGATATATTGGAAGCGGCAAACAATATAAATGCAGAGCACATAATAATATTGCCTAATAATACCAATATAATTTTAGCTGCAAACCAGGCAAAGAAAATTTCTGATAAAAATATTTACGTGGTTCCAAGCAAGACTATACCCCAAGGCATAACAGCTCTTATTGCATTTAAGGAAGAAAGTAATATAGACGAAAATATCGAAGCAATGACACAGGCAGTAAATGAAGTAAAAACAGGGCTTGTAACTTATGCGGTAAGAGATACTGTATTTAATGATTTAGAAATCAAAAAAGATCAAATTATTGCAATTTATGACGGTAATATTACAAATCACGGAGAAAATCCGGAGGATGAAACAGTAAAGTTAATAAGTAAAATGATTGATGAAGACAGTTTTTTAGTCACCTTATTTTACGGAGACAGTGTTGACGAAAAGACTGCAGAAAGTATTAAACCAAAGATTGAAGAAGTTGTAGAAGACTGCGATATTGAAATAATTTACGGAGGTCAGCCTCTTTATTACTATATAGTGTCCGTAGAATAAAAGGTGTTGATATGTTAGATGCTGATATTCAATATTTAAAGGGAGTAGGACCAAAAAGAGCTTTAAAATTGCATAAATTAAATATATTTACCGTGGAAGAACTATTAAACTATTTTCCCGTTAAATATGAAGACAGAAGAGCAGTTAAAAATATAAATGAAATATGCGACCAGGGGGAATATCTGTTAAAAGTAAGGATTTTTGAAAAACCCAAACATTCAAGAATCAAAAAGAATATGAGTATAATTAAAGCAATATGTAAGGATGATACGGGTTTTATCACCCTTACATTTTTCAATCAGGACTTTTTAATAGATAAGCTTATTGTGGGTGAGTACTATTATGTTTTTGGTAATGTTAAAATCGCTTACGGAAAACTTGAAACAACAAATCCTGAAATCGAACAGATGAATAAAGACTGGAAGGCAGGAAATATCATGCCTGTTTACGGCCTTACATACGGATTGTCAAACAATGAAATTACAAAGCTTGTTAAGACTGCTTTAGAAAAATATTATGAAGAAATTCAAAACATTCTGCCTGAGGAAATAATAAAAAAATATAGACTTACTTCCAAAAAAAATGCTGTAAAAGCCCTTCATTTTCCAGGCGACAACAGGAAATATTCATTGGCAAAGAGAACAATTGCCTTTGAAAAATTATTGATAATGCAGCTTGGTCTTTTTAATATCAAGAATAACATGTCAAATGAATCAAGTGATATAAAAATAAGAAACGCAGGGCTGTCAGAAAAACTTCTCAGCGCCATACCGTACAAGCTTACAAAGGCACAACTAAAGGTTATTTCGGAAATAAAAGAAGACTTGAAAAGTCAAAAAACAATGAACAGACTTATTCAGGGAGATGTCGGCTCAGGGAAGACTGTGGTGGCTGTTTATGCAATGCTTATGGCAGCCGGCTCGGGATATCAGTCATCCATGATGGCACCAACCGAAATATTAGCATTGCAGCATTATGAAACATTAAAAGAATTTATTAAAATGGCTGAGCTTGATGTAAATATTGAAATATTAACAGGCTCTGTAAAATTAAAAGAAAAGGAAGAAATTCTTAATAAACTTAAAAGCGGAGAAATTGATATTATAGTTGGAACACATGCACTTATTGAAGATAATGTGGAGTTTAATAATATCGGGCTGGTGGTTACCGATGAGCAGCATCGATTTGGAGTAAGACAAAGAGCGAAGCTGTCAAATAAGGGAAAAGCCCCGCATATTCTCATTATGACGGCGACACCTATCCCAAGGACCTTGGCTCTTATGATATACGGAGATTTGGACATTTCATTAATAGACGAAATGCCTCCCGGAAGACAAAAGGTTATTACTTCTATTGTAACCGATAAGGAAAAGACAAAAGCTTACGATTTTATTAAAAATCAGGTTAACAACGGCAGGCAGGCATATATTGTGGCACCGTTGGTGGATGAGTCTGAAGTCTTAGAACTGAATTCCGCTGTTGAAATATATAAAGAATTGAAGTCCTCATATTTTTCAGGATACAAATTAGGTCTTTTGCACGGCAAAATGAGCAATAGTGAAAAAGAAGAAGTTATAAATAAATTTTATAAGGGAAGAATAAATGTGCTTATTTCCACAACTGTTGTTGAAGTTGGTGTAAATGTTCCGAATGCCGTCGTTATGCTTGTTTTAAATGCCGAAAGATTCGGACTTGCACAGCTTCATCAGTTAAGAGGCAGAGTTGGAAGAGGAAATTATCAGTCATATTGTATTTTGGTTAATGAAAGCAAAAGTAAAAAATCAAAAGACAGAATGAATATTTTAAAAAGAACAAACAATGGATTTATAATAGCGGAAGAAGATTTAAAAATAAGGGGACCCGGCGATTTCTTCGGAGTAAGACAGCATGGATTATCAAAACTTGAAATTCAAAATATAGTTAATAATGTTGAAACTGTTCAGCAGGTTCAGCTTTTATCAAAAAAACTGATAGAAGAAAATCCAACTTTAAACGGAGATGATTACCATAATTTAAAATTGGAAATTATGAACTTGTTCAAAGATGACATAGTATTTAATTGACAACAAAGTTGTCATCATGAGCGAAACTGCGTTAACTCATAAATACAGAAAGAGGAAAAAAATGCGAATAATATCCGGAACAAATAAAGGCATGAAGCTGTATGCGCCTGAGGGTGCAAGGGTAAGACCTACCGGTGATAAAATAAAAGAAGCAATTTTTAATATAATAGGACCAATCGATGAAGAGTCAATTGTTTTGGAACTGTTTGCAGGCTCCGGAAGTATGGGAATAGAATTTTTGGCAAGAGGTGCAAAACATTGTACATTTGTTGACGTGTCACGCAAAAGTTTAAATTATGTTAAGAAGAATTTAGAATTATGCAATTTTACCGGCAAAGCAAAAATCATATCAAATGATTATGAAAAGGCAATAATAAGTTTATCCAAAAATAATGAAAGATTTGACTATATTTTTGCAGATCCACCATATGAAAAAAACTTGTGCAGTAAAACCTTAAACGCAATTATTGAATATGATATTTTAAAAACCGGTGGACTTCTTATTATTGAAAGTGATAAATCTGAAAAAGTAATTGATAACAATGCTGTAAATGTGTTAGAATATAAAGAGAAAATATATGGAAGAACTAAAATAAGCATAATCAGACATTTGGAGGAATAATGAAAGTATTATACACCGGGAGTTTTGACCCGATAACAGTTGGACATCTTGATATTATCAGAAGAATATCAAAAATGTTTGAAACAGTAGTAGTAACGGTATTTAATAACAAGGAAAAAAAATATTGGTTTTCCATAGAAGAAAGATGTGAAATGGTACGAGGTGCAACTAAAGAGCTGGAAAACGTAGAGGTGGATTTTACGGGAGGCTTGGTTGTAGATTATTGTGACAGGAACGGTATCAGTATTATAGTAAGAGGACTGAGAGCTGTATCAGACTATGAATATGAACTGTCAATATCAAGTATAAATAAACATTTAAATAAGGAATTAGAAACTATATTTTTGGTTGCTTCACCGCAATACTCCTTTTTAAGTTCAAGCATGGTAAAGGATGTGGCAGAACATGGAGGACCTTTTGAAGATTTAGTTCCTGAAAATGTTGCGCAAAATATATATAGATTACTTGGGAGGAAATAAAAATGGATATTTTGAACTTGCTGGAAAGGATAGAGGATATTATAGAAGATGCTTCTAAGTTTCCCTTATCAAATAAGGTTATGATTGACAAAGAAGAAGTATTGGAAGTAATAAATGAAATCAGATTAAAACTGCCTGATGAAATAAACAGAGCTTCGTGGGTTGCAAAAGAGAGGCAGCGTATACTAAATGAAGCTCAGAGCGAGGCAGATGAACTTATCATTAAAGTAAAAGAACAACAAAAACATTTAATTGAAGAAAGCGAAATAACAAGGCAAGCTAAAAATTATGCTAATGAATTAATTCAAGAAGCCGAAAGAACAGCAAACGAAATGAAAGCAGGAGCATATAATTACAGTGATGAAATATTGTCCAAGCTGCAGGACAAAATTAAAGAAATAAATAACATAATAGAAGACAACAGAGAAGTACTTAAAAAAATGTAATAAATAAAAAAGAACCATCCCTCTCCGATTGGGAGGTTCTTGAATTTTTTTGTTATTTATTTGGATTCCATAAGAATTACCGGTGATTCTTTGCCTGTATTCTTCCATCATTCCTGAAAAAATCTTGTCGGCTGCAGGCGGAGTTATAAAATTCAATACAAATAAAAATTAAAGCTATGCAATTTTATAAGTAAAAGGTATACTAGCAGTAGTATACTTTACGGAGGTCATCTTGGGAAAATTAATGCTTTCGGGAACTGTGCAGATGGAAACTAAAAGATTTGTGCTTAGGAAATTTAAAATGTCTGATGCACATGACATATATTCTAATTGGCTGAGTGATAAGGATTCAGCTAAATATAATGCCTGGAGAGTTCATACTTCTATAGATGAAACAAAGGAGTATCTATCTGAATGGATGAGTTTTTATAAAAGAAATGATTATTTGCACTGGGCTGTTGTGGACAAGGATACAGAAGAAGTAATCGGCTCAATTACCGTATCAAACATAAAAAAATGGAAAAAGTATTGTGAAATAGGTTATACTATAGCAAAAAAACTATGGAATCAAGGAATTGCTACGGAAGTACTTGTCAGCGTACTGCATTATTTAACTCAAGAAGCCGGATTTGAAAAGGTATGTGCTATTCATGATATAAGAAATGAAGCATCCGGTAAAGTTATGAAAAAAGCCGGAATGAAATTTGTAAAAAATAAAACACAAATTTTTTTAAACAGCGATAATTTAGTAGTAAGATGCAGTCTGTACGAGTTTAGAGGAAGGGGGACACACCTTCAATGAAGGGATAGTCTTTGCGGGTGAGCATTGAAGGAATGTCCCCGAATAGTGAGGACACACCTCTAACATAGGGAAAGCCTCTGCTGGTAGAGGAATGTCCCCAAAATTAATAGTTGCTTTAAAGATGTTTTATGATATAATATAATGGTTAATTCATGAAACACCAATGTCAACATTGACTGATACATAGAAACTTAAGGAAAACGGAGGACTAAATGAGTTCAAAATTATTAAAAAAGGGAAAAAATATAGTTACATTAGAAATTACTGTTTCACAAGATGAATTTGAGAAGGCTGTGAATAAAGCATATTTAAAGGTAAAGAATAATATAAACGTTCAAGGATTCAGAAAGGGAAAAGCTCCAAGACATATTATCGAAAAAAAATATGGAAAGAGCATTTTTTATGATGATGCCTTGGATTTAGCTGTGCAGGAAGCATACCCGAAAGCTGTTACGGAATTAGAATTAGACATAATAGACAGTCCTAAAATAAACATTGAAAAATTCGAAGATGGTGAAGATATAGTATTTACAGCTGAAGTTGAAGTAATGCCGGAAGTTGAACTTCCGGAGTATAAAGGTGTTGAAGTTGTAAAAACAGAAATAAAAGTAACCGATGAAGATGTTGAAAGAGAATTAAAATCTGTACAGGAGAAAAATGCAAGAATAGTTGAAGTTGCAGACAGGCCTGTACAAATTGGGGACTTTTTAACTATTGATTATTCAGGTTTTGTGGGTGATGAACAATTTGAAGGCGGTACAGCTGAAAATCAAACACTGGAAATCGGCTCGAATTCTTTTATACCGGGATTTGAAGAACAATTGACAGGCAGGACAAAAGGTGAAGAAGTTAAAGTAAATGTAACATTTCCGGAAGAGTATCATGCTGAAAATTTAAAAGGCAAAGATGCAGTTTTCAATGTTAAAATTCATGAAATAAAAGCAAAGGAGCTTCCTGAAATGGATGATGAATTTGCTAAGGATGTAAGTGAATTTGATACGTTGGAAGAATTAAAAGCAGATACAAAAAAAGTATTAGAAAAAAAAGCTTCTGATCAGGTTAAAATTTCAAACGACAACAATGTTATAACAAAGATTGTTAATGATACAAAGCTTGAAGTTCCTGAAGTTTTAATTCAGAGAGAAATTGAGCATCTTGGAAGAAATTACGAACAGCAGTTCCGTCAGCAAGGATTTAATGACAAGGAATATGATGAGCTGATAAATAATTTTGTTAATCAATATAAGGAAGGCGCTAAAGAGCAGGCTGAGTTTAATGTTAAGGCAGAATTGGTTATAGAAGCAATTATTAAAAAAGAAGAAATAACAGTTTCTGATGAAGAATTTAAAGAAGAAGTAAATAAAATAGCCGAGTCTTACAATGTTGAAGAAGACAGACTTGAAGGATTCAAGGATAGTTTAATGCAGTCAAGCAAAAGCTACATTGAAGAAACTCTTCAAAAAAGAAAAGTTATTGATATGCTTGTGGAAAGTGCAGTTTTTGTTGATGCTCCTGCAACTGTTGAATCTGCAGAAACTTCTGAAGCAGTTGAAGTTGTTGAAAGTGCAGGAAGAAATGAGTCGAAGGAAGACAAAGAATAAAGTTTAAGATAAATTTAAGAAAATTAAGTACAATTAAGGTATAGGGAAATATAATAAATAGGAGGAATTAAAATGGCATTAGTACCATATGTAATTGAACAAACCGGTAGAGGTGAAAGGTCTTACGATATATATTCAAGACTTTTAAAAGATAGAATTATAATACTAAGTGATGAAGTTAATGATGTGACAGCAAGTTTAATAGTTGCACAAATGTTGTTTTTGGAGTCGGAGGATCCTGATAAAGATATTCAATTTTATATCAATTCACCCGGAGGCTCCATTACTGCAGGTATGGCAATTTATGACACCATGCAGTATATAAAGCCGGATGTATCAACTATATGCGTTGGAATGGCGGCAAGTATGGGAGCATTCCTGCTGTTGTCAGGTGAAAAAGGAAAGAGATTCGCCCTTCCTAATTCAGAAATAATGATTCATCAGCCGCTTGGAGGAATGAGCGGGCAGGCTTCTGACATAAAAATACATGCTGACAGAATTATCAAGATAAGAGATACACTAAATAATATAATCAGTGAAAAAACAGGTCAACCGATAGCTAAGGTTCAACAAGACACAGACAGAGATAACTTTATGACTGCGGAGGATGCTAAGACCTATGGCATAATAGATGATATTATAGCTAAAAGAAAATAAGGAGTGTTTCAATGGGCAAAGTAAATGAAAAACATATTAAATGCTCGTTTTGCGGCAAGTCTCAGGAGCAGGTAAGAAGACTTATAGCTGGTCCGGATGTATATATATGTGATGAATGTATAGAGCTATGCTATAACATTGTAGATGAAGATATAGATCTGTTTGAAGAATATGATTTTACGGAACTTCCAAAACCGAAAGAAATGAAGGAGAAATTGGATGAATACGTAATACAGCAGGATCATGCCAAAAAAGCTTTGGCTGTAGCGGTATACAATCATTACAAAAGAATAAACTACAAATCTAAAGATGAAGGAGTAGATATTCAAAAAAGCAATATACTATTATTGGGTCCCACAGGCAGCGGAAAAACATATTTGGCACAAACATTGGCAAAATTATTAAATGTACCCTTTGCCATAGCTGATGCCACATCTTTAACTGAAGCTGGATATGTAGGGGAAGATGTGGAAAATATTTTGCTTAAATTATTGCAGGCAGCAGATTTTGATGTAGAAAGAGCTGAAAAGGGTATAATATATATTGATGAAATTGATAAAATATCGAGACGTTCAGAAAACCCTTCAATAACAAGAGATGTAAGCGGCGAAGGAGTTCAGCAGGCACTGCTTAAAATACTTGAAGGAACTGTTGCCAATGTTCCGCCCCAGGGAGGAAGGAAACATCCTCATCAGGAATTCATTCAAATAGATACAACCAATATATTGTTTGTACTTGGGGGGGCATTTGACGGCATAGAGAAAATTATTCAAAAAAGAGTGGGCAAAAAAAGCATTGGATTCGGAGCAGACCTTACAGGAAACTCCTCAATGGATACGGATAAATTGTTAAAACAGGTTCAGTCCCAGGATTTATTGAAATACGGAATGATTCCCGAATTTGTAGGAAGAATACCTGTAGTTGTCGCTTTGGAAAAACTGGATAAAAATGCTTTAATATCAATTTTGACAGAGCCAAAGAATGCTTTATTGAAACAATATAAAGAATTATTTAAAATGGATAATGTAGAGTTGGAAATCGAGAAGGAAGCTCTTGAAGAAATAGCAAAGAAGGCACTTGAAATAAATACCGGTGCAAGAGGATTAAGAGGAATTCTTGAAAGTACAATGACTGAAGTAATGTATGAAATTCCATCAAGAAGTGATATCAAAAAATGTGTTATTACTAAAGATACAATTACAAATAACAGCGAGCCAAAATTAGTATTAACAAAGAAGCCTGTTTCTGATAAGAAGGAGAATGCTTCATAGACTGCCTGCCTTAGCAGGCAGTTTTCATAAGGAGAAAATATGATTAATAATTACAATACAGAGAGAAGAAACCTTCCTTTGATTCCAATAAGAGGTATTGGGATTTTTCCCAATACTGTAATACATTTTGATATCGGAAGGGAAAAATCAATTAATGCATTGGAAGAAGCAATGCTTGAAGATTCCGATATTTTTTTGACTGTACAAAAGGTTGCGGATTTAGAGTCGCCAAAGGAAGACGATTTTTATGAAGTGGGCGTTATTTGTAAAATAAAGCAAATGATTAAAATGCCCGGAGACAATATCAGGGTCTTGGTTGAAGGTATTAACAGGGCTAAAATTGCATCTATATCTCAAGATGACCCGTATTTTGAAGTTGCTTTGGATGAATATATTTATGACGACAGTCTGCCTATGGATGATAAATTAGAGGCAATGGTACGCCTCACACTAAACAATTTTGAAGAATATGCTTTAATTTATGCGAAAATTGCACCTGATGCGGTAATATCACTTAAAGAAATAAAGAATCCCGACAAGCTTGCAGATGTGGTTGCTTCATATATTTATTTAAAAACAAATCAAAAACAGGCTCTTTTAGAAATATTTGACCCCTATAAGAGGCTTGAGTCAATCAATAAACTGTTAGCTAAAGAAATTAAAGTGCTGCAGATAGAAAATGAAATAAGCGAGCTTGTGAAAAAACAAGTCAGCGAGTTTCAAAAAGACTATTATTTAAAAGAGCAGATGAGAGCAATTCAAAAAGAATTAGGGGAAGATGAAGGCACTGATTATGAAGTTGAAGAATATCTTCAAAAAATTTCAAAAGCTCATATGCCAAAAGAGGTAAAAGAAAAAGCAGAAAAAGAAATCAACAGGCTTTTAAAAATTTCTTCATCATCACCGGATGCAGGAGTTATAAGGACCTATGTTGATTGGCTTTTGGAGCTGCCTTGGAATAAGAAGACAAAGGACAATACGGACTTGGGAAAAGCAAGAGCAATTCTTGCCGAAGACCATTACGGATTGGAAGAAGTTAAAGAAAGAATATTGGAATATTTAGCAGTAAAACATATTAAAAAGGATATGAAGGGACCAATACTGTGTTTTGTGGGACCTCCCGGAGTAGGAAAAACATCAGTTGCAAAGTCCATTGCACGTGCCATGGACAGAAAGTATGTGCGTATTTCATTGGGAGGAGTAAGAGATGAAGCAGAAATCAGAGGTCACAGAAGAACATATATAGGTGCAATTCCAGGAAGAATAATATCTTCAATTGCAAAAGTCAAAGTAAACAATCCTGTGTTTTTATTGGATGAAATAGATAAGCTTAACAGTGATTTTAAAGGAGACCCGGCTTCAGCATTATTGGAGGCATTGGATCCCGAACAAAATAATACTTTTACCGACCACTATATTGAGGCACCTTTCAGTTTACAAAATGTAATGTTTATTACAACTGCAAATACCACAGCAACCATTCCAGGACCTCTTTTAGACAGAATGGAAGTTATTGAAATATCGGGATACACTGATGTGGAAAAAAGAAATATTGCAGAAAAATATTTAATTAAAAAACAATTATCTGAACACGGGCTTAAGGAAAATCAAGTGAATATTTCCACAAATGCAATAAATGAAATAATCGAAAGATACACAAGAGAATCAGGAGTTAGAAACCTCGAAAGAAATATAGGTAAATTAATAAGAAAAGCTGCTGTCCAAATTGTAGAAAAAAACAAAAAGTCCGTTTCCATAAATAATTTAAACATTAAAAAATACTTAGGAATTCCCAAGTATGATTATGAAGTTGCTTATGAAGAAGACCAGGTTGGAGTTGTAACAGGACTTGCTTGGACTAATGTTGGAGGAGAAACACTGTTTGTTGAAGTAAATACTATGAAGGGTGACGGAAAACTTCAGCTTACCGGACAATTAGGCGATGTAATGAAAGAATCGGCAATGGCTGCATTAAGCTATATAAAAGCTAATGCGGTAAATTTCAATATTGACTATCAAATATTTAAAGAAACCGACATTCATGTGCATGTGCCTGAAGGTGCAATTCCAAAGGATGGACCTTCTGCAGGAATAACCATGGCTACAGCAATAATATCAGCTTTGACCAAAAAGCCTGTAAGAAAGGATGTGGCAATGACAGGAGAAATTACAATTACAGGAAGGGTTCTTCCAATAGGCGGACTTAAGGAAAAACTTTTAGCTGCTAAGAGAGCAGGTATTAAAAAGGTTGTGCTTTGTTCAAAAAATAAGGCGGATGTTTCAAAAATAGACCCAAAAATAATTCGTTCGATGGAAATTGTATATGCAGACAAAATAGATGATGTTGTAAAAGAAGCGTTACGGTAGCCGATAGCTGAAAAATAATAAAAATATCGCTCTCGGTTTCGGACACGAATAATTCTAGGAGCTCATTCCGGCCAAAAATCCTACAGCTTGCAAACTCACTACGTTCAAACAGTGCAAGCTGCTTAACGGATTTTTATCCTCAATTCGCTAAGAATTAGAACGAGGTGAAGATGTATCCTATTTATTAAACAGTTGGTTCCTTTTAACAATCTAAGTGGTGTGTTCTAATCACCCACCTCGTTGAAGTGGTGTGAGGTAATTGCTACGCAATTACTTCCGATACTTAAGTCGTGTCCTGCAAATGTTCGCTTATATTTTTATTATTTTTCTTATTTGTTTATCTATTGTAACAAGAGAGGACTACATATGATTATCAAAAAATCTGAGATATTGATTTCAGCAGTAAAAAATGAGCAGTATCCAAATACAATAGTTCCTGAAATAGCATTTGCAGGCAAATCAAATGTCGGCAAGTCTTCTATGATAAATGCCTTGTTAAACAGGAGAAGCCTTGCAAGAACCAGCTCACAGCCCGGGAAAACACAAACCTTGAATTTTTACAATATAAACGATGAATTTAATTTTGTGGACCTTCCGGGATATGGATATGCAAAAGTATCAAAGGCTGAAAAGTCAAAATGGGCAGACATGATTAATTCATATTTACATGGCAGGCAGCAGCTTAAAGAAGTAATTCTTTTGGTAGATATAAGACATGAGCCCGGCAAAAATGACCTGCAAATGTATGAATGGATAAAAAGTTTTGGATTTACAGGTTATATTATTGCCACAAAAGCAGATAAGCTGTCAAGGTCTCAGCAGATGAAAAGCTTAAATGATATAAAGAAAACCATGCAAATAAAGGATGATAATTTAATATTTCCTTTTTCAGCAACATCCAAATTTGGAGTAGAAGAAATATGGGTATTGTTTGAAAGCATTTTAAATATGCAAAATTAGCCAAATCCTTATATATCAATAGTTTCTACCTTAGAATTTTAATATAATCACTGTTTAGACTCATAGAAACAGGGTATATTACAACAGGGAGGAATTAATATGCATTATGCAGTTGAAAGAAAAGTTAATAGCGACATAAAATGCGGTAAGAAGCTAATCGAAGAGATTCTTCGAAATATTGAGGGGCTTATTGAGCCGGATGCTTTTTTTAATACAAAACTTATTCTTAATGAACTGATGATAAATAGTGTCATCCACGGTAATTGTGGAGACTTAAATAAGAAGATAAATATGAAGGTATACATTAACAAATCGCGAATTATCATTGAGGTTTCGGACGAAGGCTCAGGTGTTTGCTTTGAACGCAAAAATTGCGGAGAATATGATTATTTGGAATGTGGAAGAGGCTTAATGTTGGTGGAGGGACTATCTGACAAATTAAATGTTGATGGAAATACGGTTACTTGTGTGCAATATTTAAAATAATCATTTAAATATAATATGAAATTTGCTATAATAAACACTACGGTGTTTATTTTTAATTTTACAAATTAGTTTAGGAGTTACCATGGACAACATAAAGCTTTCTGTAAGAGAATTGGTTGAATTCATTTATAAAAGCGGAGATATTAATGTTAAAAATTTAAGCGTAGACAGAGCAATGGAAGGAATTAAAGCTCATAAAATTCTTCAGAACCAAATGGGAGAAAATTATCATAGGGAATTCTATCTGAAAGACGAATTCATACTTAATGATATTATGTTTATAGTTGAAGGCAGGGCTGACGGAATTTTAATTGAAGACGATGAAATAACAATTGATGAAATAAAATCAACATATACAGAGCTAAGATTGATTAATGAGGAATACAACACTGCACATATGGCACAGGCCAAATGCTACGGTTATATGTACGGACTGCTGAATAATTTGGAAAATCTTAATATACAGCTTAGATACTATAATCTTGACACTAAAGGAACAAAGACAATAAAACAAACATTTACATTAGAAGAATTAAAAATATTTTTTTATACTCTTCTTAATACGTATATAGATTGGGCAGATACAATTATAAACCTTCGAAAAGAAAGAAACAGAACTATTAAGGAAATAAATTTTCCCTTTGAAGACTATCGAAAAGGACAAAGAGATTTTTCCGTGGCTGTGTACCTGTCAATCAGGTCAGGAAAAAAATTATTTGCACAGGCTCCCACCGGGGTGGGAAAGACAATATCTGTTTTATTTCCTGCAATAAAATCCTTGTATGAAAAAAACGCCAAAATATTTTATCTTACAGCCAAATCATCTACAAAAACAATAGCATTCAACACTGTTAAAATGATGCATGAAAAAGGTCTTAAGCTGAGGACAACCATTCTTACCGCCAAGGATAAGATATGCTTCATGGATGAAACAAAATGCGAGCCGGAATACTGCCCTTATGCTAAGGGCTATTATGACAAGCTTAATATCCCATTAAGAGAAACAATTAAGAATGACTGCATGTATGACCGTGAGTTTATTGAAGAATTGGCGAAAAAGAATGAGCTGTGCCCTTTTGAGCTGAGCCTTGACTTGTCTTATATGTCAGATATTGTTATCTGCGATTATAATTATTATTTTGACCCGAGAGTAATGCTGCAGAGAGAGGAGCTGTTTAATAAGGACAAGGATATACTTCTTATAGATGAGGCGCATAACCTTGAAGACCGGGCACGTAATATGTATTCCCCCGAGATAATCAAAGAGGAATTTTATGAAGTCTATAAAATTATGAAATCTGAAAAAAGCTTAAGCAAAGAATTATTTAATATAAATAAAAATTTCTTAGATATAAAAAAGAGTATCGAAGAAGCACAAATATTAAAAGTACCTCCGGAAGAACTGATAAATGCTTTAAGAAGATTTATCGCAAAAGCTGAGAAGTATTTCAACGATAGAAAAAATGAAAAAGTTCCGGATGAACTTACGGATATATATTTTCAAAGTACATTTTTTATAAAAATATCAGAAATTGCAGATGATAATTTTTGTTATTATGCTGATTCAGTAAACAGCAAAACAATAGTGAAATTATTCTTGATTGACCCTTCCCGGTTGTTGAAGGAAATTGAAAGAAATGCACAGTCATCAATTTTCTTCTCGGCAACATTAACTCCCTTAAAATATTTCAGATATATGTTAGGGGGAGCGGAAGATGATTATATATTAAAACTAAGCTCCCCCTTTGATATAGAGAATTTGAACTTAATGATAACTTCCGATATATCAATGAAATACACAAAGAGGGATTCAAATATTGAAAAAGTATGTGAATATATAAATGCTTTGATAACAGGGAGAAAAGGAAATTATATGATATTTTTTCCATCTTATTATTTTATGAACAAGGTTTATTCAACATATGAATCATTGTATGATACCTCCTGCATAACAGTTCAAATTCAGGGAATAAATGAAGAAGAGCAGAAGGATATAATAAACAGATTTGAAAATGAACGGAATGTGGTGCTTTTCACTGTTGTAGGTGGTATTTTTTCTGAAGGAATTGATTTACCCCTTGAAAAATTAATAGGTGCAGTTATAATAGGTACTGGAATACCGCAGATTTCTTTTGAAAGAAATATAATAAAAGCATTCTTTGATGAAAAAATGAAATCCGGATATGATTTTGCGTACAAATATCCCGGTTTCAACAAAATCCTACAGTCTGCTGGCAGGGTAATTCGAACGGAAGAAGACAAGGGAGAAGTTCTGTTAATTGACTCAAGGTTTTGTCAATATACATATTTAAAATTATTTCCGGACCACTGGAAACATTTTAAGAAAATAAACTCAGCAGAAGATATAAAAAATCGGTTGGAAAGGTAAGGAGGTAAAAAATGAATATAGTATCCGATAAAAATGTAATGAACAATCAAATTGTTACAAAGGACGAAATAGAGCCGCTTATAAACGAGGCTAAAATTTATGAGGTAATAAGGGTTATTGAAGGAAGGACGATTTTTTTAAAGGAACATTTCCAACGTATGAATGAAAGCATACACTTAAGTGGAATAAAAGGAAGCCTAAATTATGAAGAGTTCAAAAATTCCGCAGAATTGCTGATAAAAGAAAATTCCTACAAAAACTTAAACATTAGAGTTTCTTATTATTATGATAATAAACCTTTTACATTATTCTACTTTATTGAAAGCTACTATCCTTCCAAGGAAGAATTCAATGAAGGTGTACATACCATCACGGTGAAAATGGAAAGAGAAAATCCGAATGTTAAATCCTTTCAAAAAGATCTTAAGGATAATGTGACAAGAATTATTAAAGAAAAAAATGCTTTCGAAGCAATATTAATAAATCACGATAACACTGTCAGTGAAGGAAGCAAATCAAACATTTTCTTTGTTAAAGGCAATAAGCTGATAACATCACCGGATTCTTCAGTTCTTTTAGGCGTTACAAGAAACAAGGTTATAAGTGTATGCGAAGAAAATTCAATAATGGTTGATAAAAGAATAATTGGACAAGATGAGATTGAAAGTTTCGACGGCGTATTTTTAACAGGGACATCAAATGATGTGCTGCCAATAAAAACCATAGACCAAATGGTATTTAATTCTTCAGAAAATGAAGTTGTGAAGAAGGTGTCGGGGCTGTATTTGGAGGAAATCAGGAAAGAGATCGAATAGTGGCATTCTGTGCGGTTGACCTACCGCCATTTTTCAGAGAAAACCATTCTGAAAAATGGGGTTAGGGCATACACAAAAATGGCCTGGTGGCCATTGTTGTGAAGCATTAATATGCATAAAAGGGGTATTGGGAATATATTTGGTTATCGGGGGGGATAACCAATAATAATTATAGCAAACATAAAACCGTTATGCAAGCTTTTTTTACAAATTTCGCGGTTTGACGAATAATCCCGGTTAATGTTTCGAAATCCTTCGCTACGGCAGATGACGAATTAATTCAGTGTGAACTGTAACCGGTAAAATAAACAGAGAGGTAAATATGCAAGTATATTTGGATAACAGTGCAACAACAAAAGTAAGAGATGAAGTATTGAAAGAAATAATTGATGCAAACGAAAATTTTTACGGAAATCCTTCGTCACTGCATAGAATGGGACTTGTGGTTGAAAAGAAAATTGATGAAGCAAGAAAGACTTCAGCTAAATTAATAGGTGCAAAACCGGAGGAGACATATTTTACCGGAGGAGGAACAGAAAGCAACAATATTGCAATTTTCGGACATCTGACAAACTTAAATAAACACAACAGTGTTATCACCACTAAAATTGAGCATCCTTCAGTATACAATGTTTTTAAACATATTGAAGATAAATGCCAAGTTAAGTATCTTGATACGGATGAAAACGGAAGAATAAACACTCAAGAGCTCTATGATATGGTAGATGAAAACACTCTTCTTGTATCAATAATTCATGTTAATAATGAGATAGGCACAGTACAGCAGCTGAATGAAATTGCATCAACCATAAAAAGAAAAAATGAAAATGCAAGACTGCATGTAGATGCGGTTCAATCCTATGGGAAAATTAAAATTGATGTACATAAAGTTCCGGTTGATACATTGACATTCAGCAGCCATAAAATTCATGGACCTAAGGGCGTTGGGGGATTGTATATACGCTCAGGTTTAAAGATAGCTCCATTAATCTACGGAGGCGGTCAAGAGAGTGGAATACGCTCAGGAACAGAGAACACAACAGGAATTATAGGCTTTGGCAAAGCTTGTGAGTTAGTGTATGATAGCTTTAATGAAGAAACAAATAAACTCTACAGCTTAAAAGATACTTATGTAAAAAAGTTAGAAGAAGAAATTGAAGATATTAAAATAAACAGTCCGGCAGATGGGGCTCCTCATATTATTAACGTTTCCTTTAAAAATGTGCCCGGGGAAGTATTGGTTCACTATTTGGAAGACAAGGATATTTACGTTTCCACCGGCTCTGCATGCTCTTCAAAATCAAGAGATAACAGGATATTAGATGCAATAAATCTTGGCAAGGAATACCGGGAAGGAACCATACGCATTAGTTTGGGTCATTTCAACAATCTTGAAGAAGTAGAATATGTTATTGAAAATATTAAACAATCAGTTAAAGATATAAGAAGCATAACAAAGAGGGGATAATATGTACAATATAGCTGCAGTAAGTTTTGGAGAATTATTTTTAAAAGGAAAAAACAGAGGTTCATTCGAGCATAAGTTAATTGAGCAGATAAAATATGCCCTTAAAGAATTTAACGATGTTTCCGTATACAAAGATTCAGGCAAGGTATATGTTGAAACAAAAAATGAAGCAGATATGGGTGAAATAGTCGGAAAGGCAAGAAAAATTTTCGGCATATCAAATATAAGCCCATCAATTAAAACAACAAAAGCCCCCGATATAATTATTGAAAAAACAATTGAACTGTTTAGATATCTTATAAATAAACAGGATATTAAAACGTTTAAAATCAGGACCAAGAGAACTGACAAGGGATTTCCTTTTAGCTCAATGGATTTCAGTGCTTTAGTAGGAAGCAAAATTTTGGAGAATTTCAGCTCGGTAAAAGTTGATGTACATGCACCTGATGTGGAAGTTTTTATTGATATAAAAAAATGCTGCTACATATCTTCTGAAAAAATAAAAACATTGGGAGGCCTTCCCGTAGGTTCAAACGGAAAGGCACTGCTTTTATTGTCAGGTGGAATTGACAGTCCCGTCGCAGGATATATGATTGCAAAAAGAGGTGTTGAAATAAATGCGCTTTATTTTCATACATATCCTTTTACGTCTGAGAGAGCAAATGAAAAGGTAGTGAAGTTAAAACAAAAGCTTGAAGAGTATTGCGGGAAAATAAAATTATACAACATTAATATGCTTGAAATCCACAAAGCGATAAGAGAATTTTGCAGGGAAGAAGAAACTACCATATTGGCAAGGCGGTTTATGATGCGCATTGCAGAAAAAATTGCTTTAGAAAATAAAATGGATATGCTTATTACGGGAGAAAGTTTAGGCCAGGTTGCAAGCCAAACCATGAAGTCAATGGCTGTTATTGAAAATGCAATTAATATGCCTATTCTTAAACCCTTGGTGGGATTGGACAAATCCGAAATAATAGAAATTGCAAGAGAAATAGGCACCTATGAAACTTCAATTTTACCATATGATGATTGTTGCTCAGTTTTTGCTCCACAGCATCCTTTAATAAATCCTAAGCTTGAGAATATAAAAAGGTCTGAAAGTAAATTAAATGTTGAAGAATTAATTGAGAAGGTATGTTCAACAATAGAAATTTTATAATAAAAAAATCTTGGGTATCACATATTTTTCTATCTGACATATATTGAATTATAAATTAAGAGAGGTGAATTATATGTCAGATGAAGTAAGAGCTGCAAATTATAGATGCTGCGATGACAGCTCTAATAATTGGATTGAATGGCTGATTATATTGGGGATTATATTTTTCCTGTTAGGAGGAAACAGCTTCTTCGGTAGAGGATTCTGCAGATAGTACTTATCAAAAGTGCGGCCAAGGAGGTCGCATTTTTTTATCTCTTGATTTTCTGTTATTTAGGTTGTATACTAATCTTTAATATAC
>ENA-UOOK01001475-UOOK01001475.1-fermentation-metagenome-genome-assembly--contig:-NODE-1475-length-30936-cov-4.521421_pt1 | contig 30936 bp, 27 predicted proteins | sample MGYA00245777_ERZ724023 | MGnify/ENA primary metagenome ERZ724023 (study PRJEB28704, sample SAMN03018312) | fermentation metagenome | biome: anthropogenic terrestrial biome; feature: soil; material...
GGAACAGCATCTGCGCGACGACCACGTTGGCCACGTGGTCGTCGATGCCGCCGACCAGGAAGATCACCCGCTCCTTCAGCAGGCGCGAGTAGATGTCGTAGGCGCGCTCGCCGCGGGCCGTCTGCTCGACGACCATGGGGACCAGCCCCAGGCCCTGCGGCAGATTTTTGACAAGGGCCTTTTGTACAAGGGCTTTAAGATTGTGCCCTACTGCCCCCGGTGCGGCACCCCTTTGTCCTCCCACGAGGTGGCCCAGGGCTATAAGGACGTCACCGAGACCAGTGCCTATGTCAAATTCCGGGCCAAGGGCGAGGACGCCTTTCTGCTGGCCTGGACCACCACCCCCTGGACGCTGCCCTCCAATGTGGCGCTCTGCGTCAATCCCAACGAAACCTATGTCAAAGTGGAATCCCAGGGCACCGTTTATTATCTTGCCGAGGCGCTGGCTTCCACCGTTTTGCAGGCGGATTACACCGTTTTGGAAAAATTCACCGGCAAAGAGCTGGAATATAAAGAATATGAGCCGCTGTTTGACTGCGCGGTGGACATCTGCAAAAAGCAGAATAAGAAAGCTTTCTATATCGCCTGCGGCGACTTTGTCACCTTAACCGACGGTACGGGCGTGGTTCACATGGCGCCTGCCTTTGGTGAGGATGACGCCAAAGTAGGCAAGCTTTACGATTTGCCTTTTGTCCAGCTGGTAGACGGCAAGGGCCAGATGACCAAGGAAACTCCCTGGGCCGGCACTTTCTGCAAAAAGGCCGATCCTCTGGTTTTAAAAGCGTTGGCGGAAAAAGGGCTCTTATTCTCGGCTCCCAGTTTTGAGCACAGCTATCCCTTCTGCTGGCGGTGTGACACCCCCCTCATCTATTACGCCAGAGAGTCCTGGTTTATCAAGATGACCGCGGTGAAAGACGACCTGATCCGCAACAACAACACCATCAACTGGATCCCGGAAAGCATCGGCAAAGGCCGCTTCGGAGACTGGCTGGTCAACGTACAGGACTGGGGCATCAGCCGCAACCGTTACTGGGGCACTCCTCTTAACATCTGGGAGTGCGAATGCGGACACCGTCACGCCATCGGCAGTATCGAAGAGCTCAAGTCCATGTCGGGGAACTGCCCGGAGGATATTGAGCTGCACCGCCCCTATATCGACGCAGTGACCATCAAATGCCCCAAGTGCGGCGGACAGATGCAGCGTGTCCCCGAGGTCATCGACTGCTGGTTCGACAGCGGCGCCATGCCCTTTGCCCAGCATCACTATCCTTTTGAAAACCAGGAGCTGTTTAAACAGCAGTTCCCTGCCAATTTTATCTCCGAGGCCGTCGACCAAACCAGAGGCTGGTTTTACTCTCTGCTTGCCATTTCCACCCTGATTTTCAATCAGGCCCCCTATAAAAACGTGATCGTACTAGGACACGTGCAGGACGAAAACGGTCAGAAGATGTCCAAATCCAAGGGCAACGCCGTGGATCCCTTCGAGGCGCTTTCCACCTACGGAGCCGACGCCATCCGCTGGTATTTCTATATCAACTCCGCCCCGTGGCTGCCCAATCGCTTTCACGGAAAAGCCGTAGTGGAGGGTCAGCGCAAATTTATGGGCACGCTTTGGAACACTTACGCTTTCTATGTGCTTTACGCAAACATCGACGAGTTTGACCCCACAAAGCACAAGCTGGAATATGAAAAACTGTCCGTCATGGACAAATGGCTGCTTTCCAAGCTCAACACCTTAATCGGTACCGTGGACGACCATCTGGGCAATTACCGCATTCCGGAAGCCGCCCGGGCTTTGCAGGACTTTGTGGATGAGCTGAGCAACTGGTATGTCCGCCGGGGCAGGGAGCGCTATTGGGCCAAGGAGCTGACTTTGGATAAGGTAAGCGCCTATATGACCCTGTATACCGCGCTGGTAACGGTAGTAAAGCTGGCCGCCCCCATGATTCCGTTTATGACCGAGGATATTTACCGCAACCTTGTCTGTTCGGTAGATAAAACGGCGCCGGAAAGCGTGCATCTCTGCGACTATCCCGTGGCCGACAAAGCCTTTATCAACAAGCAGCTGGAAGACGATATGGAAACGGTGCTTGGAATCGTGGTTTTAGGCCGCGCCGCCAGAAACACCGCCAACATCAAAAACCGCCAGCCCATCGGCAAAATGTTTGTGAAAGCGCCCCATGCGTTAACTGAGTTTTATGTGGATATTATTGCCGATGAGTTAAACATCAAAAAGGTGGACTTTATCGACGATGCTTCTGCCTTTATCTCCTATACCTTTAAACCACAGCTGAAAACTCTCGGTCCCAAATACGGCAAGCAGTTGGGCGAAATTCGGAATCTGCTTACAAGTCTTGACGGAAGCGCCGCAAAAAAGGAGCTTGATGGAACCGGTACGTTAAAGCTTAACCTGACATCCGGAGAAATTTTTCTGACTGCCGACGACTTGCTGATTGAAACCGCCCAGATGGAGGGCTACGTTTCCCAGAGCGAAAACGGCATCACGGTCGCCATCGACACTCACCTCACTAAGGAGCTGATTGAGGAGGGTTACGTGCGGGAAATCATCAGTAAAATCCAGAACATGAGAAAAGACGCCGGTTTTGAGATTATGGACCGCATCCGCATTACCGCCAAAACCAATGAGAAGCTGCAGGTGGTCTTGACCGCTAATCAAGCGGATATTCTGCATGACGTTCTGGGCGTAGAGCTTGTATTTGGTGCTCCCGACGGCTTTGTCAAGGAGTGGGATATTAACGGCGAAGGCGTTACCCTTGGAGTCGCTGTTGTAAAATAATCTGTTTTCGTAAAATCCGCCTTCGTTTCTTAATATCGGGGCGGATTTTCAACATTTTCCTTGAAAGGTGTTGAAAGTCTTCCGTGAACGGCTCTCTTTTTTCCCTTCTTGATGCCAACATAAAAGAAAAAGGCCGTGTAGTGCTGGCCATTGAAGGCGGCTGCGGTTCGGGAAAATCCGAGCTGGCCCAACGCATCATGGAGCATTACGGCTGTCCCGTCATCCCCATGGACGACTTTTTTCTGCCCCCCGCTTTGCGCACGCCCGAACGCCTGGGCGAGCCTGGCGGCAATATCGACTACGACCGATTCCGGGAGGAAGTATCAGAGCCTCTGAATGCCGGTCGTTCCTTTTCCTACGGGGTCTATGACTGCTCGGTGATGAAAATCAGCCGGCAGACCTTCATCCCAGTCGCCCCGCTGACGGTGGTGGAAGGCGTATACAGCCTGCACCCAAAACTGGAATGCCGTTATGATCTTGCTATCTTTTTGACCCTTTCCGGGGAAGAGCAGCTTGCAAGAATCAAAAAGCGCAGCGGAGAAGCCCTGCTTACCCGGTTTAGCAATGAATGGATTCCCATGGAGGGCCGGTATTTTGAGGAAATGAACGTTGCCTCCCGATGTGATCTGGTTTTAAGCGGTAAAGATATTTTCACATTATAAACCAAAAAGGATTCGCCGAATGGCAAATCCTTTTTGGTTTCTATTCTTTATTCAGCAGCACATCAATAATAAACTTGGGCCGCTCTTTTACCTCACTGTAAATTTTCCCCACATATTCACCCACAATCCCCAAAGCCAGAAGCTGGATCCCACCCAAAGTAAACATCGCGCCGATGAGCACCAGCGTAGCAGTAACGCCAACCCCGCACAGAAACAGGATCAGCAGCACCAGCAGATAGGCAAGGCTTGCAAAAAGCAGGAATCCGCCGAGAGAGGTCACCAGCCGGATGGGTTTGACGCTGAAGGAGGTAATGCCGTCAAAGGCAAAGGCCAGCATTTTCTTCAAGGGGTACTTGGATTCCCCGGCAAAGCGCTCGTTGCGCTCATAGGTGACAATATCGGTTTTAAAGCCGATTTGCGGAACAATGCCCCGCAGAAAGAGATTTACCTCCTTAAAATTTTTAAGCTGGGCAAGAGCCCGTCTGCTCATCAGCCGGTAATCCGCATGGTTGAACACAACATCAACACCCAGCGCCTTCATGACCTTATAGAAGCCCTCGGCAGTGGTTCGCTTGAAAAAGGTGTCGGTTTCCCGTTTGCTGCGCACACCATATACAATGTCGCAGCCCTGATAATATTTTTCAATAAACTGATCTACCGCGTTAATATCGTCCTGCAGGTCGGCATCCATGGAAATACACATATCGCAATAGCACTCGGCGGTATAAAGACCGGCCAGCAGCGCATTCTGGTGCCCCCGATTGCGGGAAAGCTTAATCCCTGAAAAATGCTCGTTTTGCTGATGACAGCTTTCAATCAGCTGCCAGGTTTTATCCTTGCTGCCGTCGTCGATAAACAAAATCCGGCTTTTATCGGAAACCATCCCCTTTGCAATTAAACCGGACAGCTTCTCAAGCAGCCGTTTGGAGGTTTCCGGAAGCACCTCCTCTTCATTATAACAGGGCACCGCGATATACAGAATGTCATTCATTCCTGATCCTCTCCCTTGTTTTCCTGATCTTCCTCCGGCGATTTCACCGATTCTGATTTTTCAGCTGAATCCACATTCTCGTTTGCGGCATCCGGCAGCGTATCCGGACGGTGAATCTGAGTCAGGTCAATAGAGCCAGTGCTGTATACCTCCGGGTCGTCATCCGGCTGCCTGGCTTCGCCGGAAGAACTTTGCCCAGAAGCGACCTTCAGGACCCGGGCCTTACGCTTTTCCCTGCGGAGATAAACAAGATACAGCGCAATCAGCAGCAGAGCCGCTCCTGAAATCATAAAGCCTGTTTTCAGGCCGGGTGTAACATAATCAAACCGGATGTCGTTCCCGCCCGCGCCGCATCGAACCGCCATAAAACCAACATTGACCTTTTCGATTTCAGCCGGCTCCCCGTTGACGGTAGCGGTCCATCCATCATCATAGGGAACACTGAAAAACACCAGATTTTCTTGGTCTAAATCAATGGTAGCTTCGAAGCCTTTGGAATCATAAGCAAAATAAGAAGCGCTTTCTTCCCTGCGGGCACTGCAATCAGCCTCAAAATGCTCGTCGTCAAATCCGGACAGCGCATCATCGGCAATCTGCGGAAGAATGCCGTCGTACTTTTCAATCGTTTCATCGCTTAAAAGGATAGCCTTCATCAGTGCCTGGTCGCGGCGGTTTTGGGAAACCGAATCATACTGGTCTTCATCCATAAAGCTGGTATAAGTAAAGCCCATGGGCACAAAGTTGGTATTTTCATAAATATCATACTGATTCTGGGTGTCATAAATTTCGAAGCCGGAAATATCAGGTTTCTTTTCCCCTTCTTTTACAAAAAGATATTTGACCGAAACCAGAGAACGTAGCCCTAAACGGGAAATTTCCGGACGGGAGCCCACTCCTCTGTCCACCCCGATGGTAGGATAAAATTCCATGACAGAAGCCGGCACAATGCTGTGAAATGCCTGAATATTGGGTATCTGCCAGAACAGGCCGGTATTGTCCATAGAATCGTACAGGTCAATGCGGTAAAATTCGTCGTCAGGAAGGTTGATTTTCTCAGAACCGTTGATGGCAACGTCGATAATCCAGTCCTCATCATCCGAGTTCAGCTTTCCCTGAACAATAAAGGCAAAAGTCATAAAGGCCGAAGCCACCAGAGAGCAGGCAATCATCGCCTTTCCAAAATGCTTATGACTCTTATAATAGCGGTAAAGCAGATACAGGATGCCAAGAGAAGCAAAAGCAATGATGACCGCCAGCCAGAACCGGTCGGGATAATCCTCCAGCCCGTAGGTGGTTTCTCCCTCCTCGGTGACCGGGGTAAGGCCCACCATAAAGGTGAAAAACGCCGTTATAATCGCTGTCCACTTGATGCCGCGGGCAAAATCCACCTTACTGTCCTCCAGGGAAGAAACAGTCACCGTGGCCATAATCAGGGTCAGCATATAAAACCAGCGGGTATAAGTAGAATTGGAACCGTTAAACAGGTAAAACACACCGTTGAGGCCAGGGACCAGCATGAGGAAAATGCAAAGATAAATGATGCGCTTGAAGCCGTTGTTTTTCTTGCTCTGACAGTAGGCGATGACGCCGGACATGCTGAAAAACGGCAGATAAGCCGCCACCGACGACCACTTGGCGTTGCTATCGGGGAAAAAGTTCGGCCTTGCCGGAATATCCGGGGTAAAGAAGAAGCACTGAATGGTGTACATATAGCGCTGCACATTGCCGTAAAGCCAGAAATTCCAGCCGGAAAGATATTCGCCGGATCGGGGATTCCCCATGATTGCAATAGCCGACGGCATAATCAGGAAAGCAGCCAGCATCACTCCCAGCACCGACTCCACAGCCAAATGGAAGAACTGTTTTAGAGTAAACTTCAGCTCATCTGTGGAAACACGCATAATGAAGTAAAATACCACAAACATGACCTGTCCCACAAAGAAATAGTAGTTGACCATGGCATTCAAAGCGACCGCCAGCAGAAATACGCCCCTGCGGTCATTTACCAGCTCCTCCTCCAGCGCAATCAGCAGCAAGGGGAAAAACACGATGGCCTCATGGAAATGGTTAAAGAATATATTATAGACGGAAAACCCGGAAAAAGCGTATAATATGGCGCCTGCCATGGCGTATTCCTTGTTTCTGACAAAACGGGTGATAAAGCCGTACCCGGTCACCGCCGCGCAGGAAAGCTTAAGCCAGATCAGAGGGCCCATCAGATAGGGAACGACCTCGGAGGGAAACGGAATGGTAAGCCAGAAAAAGGGACTGCCCAGCAGGTAAAAAGTATAAGACCCGATAAAATTCGCACCCAGATCGGTCTGAAAGTCCCAGAGAACCGACCCGCTTCGGACCATATCATGAGCGTGAACATAAAAGGGGATCTGCTGAACGTTAAAATCTCCGTAAAACAGAAAATACCCCCGGTCCATAATCAGAAAAGGCAGAAAAACCAGTACTGCGGTTATAAAGGTAAGACCAAACACCCATCCGTACTTTTCTTTTTGCTTACTGACCAAGGGATTCGTCTTAAAGGGGTTTGCCGCAAAATTCATCATCCGTCACCTCTGTATTTCTTGTAAAAAGCATGTCCGGCCGGAACATCCGGCGTTTAAGAAACGGCTGTCTGTACCGGGGATGGCTTATCTGTTGTAAAAAGAACCTTTAAGCCTGCATAACTGCTGTAAACAAACAGAACAATATTCAACAGGGAAAATACCGCCAGCAGCGTATCATACTGCTTCAGCCACGGCGCGTTGTAGGGAAAAACTGCTTTGGTAAACAAAAGATACTGGTTGATATAGGTCATCACCGTCAAACCCAAATAGCTGATGAACAAATTCTTATCCCGGTGCTTTACGCTGGCCGCCACGGCAAAAATCAATACCGGAATTTCATACCGCTCGTGCATCCGGGTAGTAAAAATAAAAATGCACTGCATTATCAGAACGCAGAGAATCCACGGGCATTTGTTGGGCGCTTTAAAATAAAGCCAAATAATAAACGCCACAATCAAAACAAGAATCACCATGCTGAAAGTATTCAGTGTAAACCATCCGTCTGCCAGATCGTCCCGGACATAGTTCATGTTTAAAAGGCCGTACAGGTTAAAGGCATTCAGAGTTGCATAAGGATACTTCCCCAATCCGCCGAAATAAACCCGGAAGGGCAAAAAAATCCCGCTGTGAAGCATAAAGGGAAAAAACACGGTTATAACCAGCGCCGCTCCCAGGCCAAGGCCCGTCATAATCTGCTTGACAGAATATCTGGAAAAAAGCAAAAACAGCAGAAACACCGGCGCGAAATAGGCACACTGGAATTTGGTAAGGCAGGCAAGAGCATAAATTATGGTTGCCGCCACCGGCCTGCGGCTGTCCAGCAAAGTAAAACTGATCAGCAGGATCAGCATCATCAGGGAATCGGTCTGCCCCCAGAAAGCGCTGTCAAAAATCGCGGAGGGATTTATCGCCCACAGGGTACTCATTAAAAGCGCCCAAGATACCGAATACCGTTTTAAACAAATATAAATCACCGGAATCAGCAGAGTGTCGGTGACAATCTGCACTGATTTCAGCAGATGCATCATAATCACCAAGGAATTATCGCCCCAGTCAGGCTTGATAAACAGACCGATGGGATAAAGAAAAAACAGCAGCACCGGAGGATAGTCCAGGCTGTCGATGTGCTCGTAGGCATCAAAAAAGCCATTCTGAAGGCCGGTGGCCCAATCAAAATAGTAGTTCATATCAAAAGAATGAACGGTGTAGCCGGCGGCCGTATAACGGATCAAAAAGCCAAACACACATAAAATAATCGAATAAAACACGAGGTTTCTGCGCGAAACCGAAACGGAACCCGTTCCGATTTTGATGGTAACCTCTGAAGATTTCATGGCAACACTTCCTGAATTTTTCTTGGTATCATCTTAGGATTATTATGCCTGCACAGGACGGCGAATATGATAAACCGCGCTATGGCGCGGACAAGACCTTGCGGCTATGCGTTTATTATAGCATATTCCTTGTGCAAAACCATAAAAACTGCTAAAATTTATATAAATTTAAGAATTGAGCTGCGGGATTCTTTCTTTGCAGCCGGGAAATTTCTGCATGTCCGCTCTGCGGACAAAGGGAGGCTATGATGTATCACTTTTTTGCTCTTTTATCCCGGATGAAATATATCCATCGCTGGGCGCTGATGCGCAATACCAAAGAGGAAAACCTTGCCGAGCACAGTCTGGAAACCGCTTATATCGCCCATGCTCTCGCGCTGATCCGAAACCGCCGTTTCAAAGGAAACATCGACCCGGAAAAAGCAGCTGTCTTTGCTCTTTACCACGACACCGCGGAGATTTTGACGGGCGACCTGCCGACACCCGTGAAATATGACAACCCCACCATCAAAAACGCTTACCGGCAGATTGAAAAAAGCGCCCAGAGCAAGCTGTTATCCCTGCTCCCGGAAGATCTGCGGAACTTCTACCAGGATTATGTTACCGAAGCCATACCGGAAGATATCCGGAAAATTGTCAAGGCAGCCGATAAGCTTTCGGCAGTCGTCAAATGCATGGAGGAAGAAAAAGCGGGAAACAAGGAGTTTATAAGCGCAAAAAAGGCGCTTTTGGAAACCCTTCGGAAAATGGAGCTGCCAGAGGTATCCGTCTTTATGGAGGAGTTCCTGCCCAGCTTCAGCCTGAATTTGGACGAGCTTTCGATTCTGTAAAAACACAAAAAACAGCCGCAAGCCGCGGTTACCAAAGCGCACGCTTTTGATAACCACGGAATTTGCGGCTGTCTGCTTACTCTTTCGGTCCGTTTATTCCCGAATCAGCACTTCGACAATTTCCCCAACGAACATTTTGTGATAATCCTTGTCGGAATAATAGCCCTCTATCTCCGGCGACAAAAATTTTGCAGGGTCTAAAAACTGGCCATACATCTTTTTGCACACCAGAATCAGCCTTGCCTCATTGAAGTAAACGCCGCCGTGGGACTCCATCGGCGTAAAACCGCAGGCGGAAACCTTATCGATATCCCGACCGGATTTGGTGCCGCAAAGGGCCAGCGCATCCTTATACTCCCTGTCAAAAAAGCAAAGGGTAAACATGTCGGACTTTTCCGCAAACTCAAAAGTATAACGCTGGGGCCGGATAAAGGTAAATACCACATTTTTATTCCACAGAACGCCCATACCGCCCCAGCTGGCCGTCATGGTATTAAAGCGCATTTTGTCCCCTGCGGTAATCAGCATAGCGTCCTTGCCGATTGAGGTGAAAATGTTGTCGGTTATCTCCCGGGGAGAGATGCTTTTATAAAACTTCATGGTAATCCTCCTTTGTGAAAAAACGTAAAAACAGACAAACAATTTGGGAAGTGTGATTATTATAGTATACTTTCAGGTAAAACACAATGGTGAAAATACAAATTATACTAGACTTTATTTTTATGCTTCCCACTAATAAATTATAACCTGTTTTTACCGTTTTTTTCATGAAAGAGGATCTTTCGTTTCAAAGTTCCAAGCGTCAGTCTGCGGAAGGATTATTCACACAACCGATAAACAGAGGCAACCCGGTTTGGTTGTCGATAATGGCATATACAAAGGGACGGGTAAGCTCTACCGTTTTGGGATCTTCCGGTGGCAACATGGCGCTTGTAGTGTTCATGGTCACCGTTGTCGCCGCACCCGCCTTAGTGCCTACGGGAGTAACTTCTATATAGGTTTTTTGCAATACGCTGCCGATATACAGATTTTCGCCGTCTACCGTACCCATATCGCTGAAATCCGCCGCGGATGGATCAAAAGCGTCGGTCAGCCCCATGTTTTGCAGGGCATCGTTTAAGCCGATGGCATATTCATATTTGAACTGGGGAAGCTTTGCATAAACGACCCCGTTTTGGGCATTTTCCAACAGGGACAAAAAGCTTTCCCCGGTCAGGCCGGCAATATAATCCTCCACCGATACGCCCTCGTTGGGCAAAAGAGCGGCAAAGCTGTAATTCCCGTTTTGATAGCGCTTCACAAATCCGGTAGCGCTTCCATCCTCAAGATAATATCCTTCGCTGCTGTTCATGTAGGTAACGCTTACATCTCCGTCGGGAGAAGCAAAAGTACCATCCTCCATCTGAGTATCTTCATAGGTCTTTGCCCATTCCGCCTCAAACAGCAGGGTATTGATTAAATACATGACGGTATCCGGCTCGATTTTCTCAACCACCTGATCAAGCAGTCCGTCAGTATTGGTGCTGACCCAGTTATTGATCTTCTTCACCGTTTCCGGGTCGGAAAAATCCAGCTGGTAAGCATCGGAGCCATAATAGTCCGCGTTTTTCTGTAAAAAGTCTTTTTTAACCGTCAGGTCCTTCCGGTTGGAATACCAGATGGAATCGGCGATACTGATCATATCGCTGTCTTTCTGCAGGCGGCCCGCAAGGTTCAGATAATACTGGTTAAGCTTTTTTATGGGAATTCCCCCGCCCAAGACTGATTCAAACTGAGAAAGGGTGCTGCCCTTGGCCCCGTTGGCGGTCATTCCCAAAGCAAGAGATGCCGAAAAAGGAGAAACCAGCACATTTTTATCGCCGTCCAGCGACTGTTGCAGCAGCTTGACGGAAAAGCCGGCAGCTCCGGCCGTAAAATCGCTGTCTGCCTCCAGGGAATCCATTTCGTTTCGGGTAATGGACTCCATCAGGTTTTCATTAGCGCTCACCTGCATAGGATGCAGCAGGTTTGACGCTGTGACAGCGACCGCCACCACCAGCGCTGCGGCGGGAATGGCCGCGATTTTGAACGTCTTGCTGTTCCACAGCTTTCTGGGCTTTGCCGCTTTTTCCCGAAGCGTCTTTTTCCCTTCCAGTGAAATATCCATGTCTTCCAGATTTTTGTCTACAATCTGTTTAAAATCGTCTAAATTCGCCATTTAGTTTACCTCCAATCTGGTTTTGAGCATTTCTTTGGCCCGCTTTAAACGGACCGAGATGGTATTGGGCTTTTTCCGCAGCAGCGCCGCAATCTCCTGTACCGAATACTGCTCGTAATACCTAAGCAAAATCACTTCCTTGTATTCTGCCGGAAGATTATATACCGCGTTTAACAAATCGACTGATTCATGATCTGTATATTCCGATGCTTCTCTTTCAAGAGAAAGCCGCACGCATTCGTCGCTGACGTATTCTCTTTTTTTGCAGGAACGAAGGTAATCCAGACAAACATTGACCGCAATGCGGATGATCCAGGTCTTTTCACTGCTTTGCTGCTGAAAGCCCGCATACTTCACATAGGCCTTGTATAAAGTATCCTGGGCTGCTTCCTCCGCAAGCTGATAATCCTTCAAGTACAGGTAGCAAAGGCGCATAATCTCCCTGCTGTACTGCTCTATCAGCCGCTCTATGGAGGGTGTTTCGTTTTGGGCCGGCGACCAAACAAAAAACATGCTTTTACCTCCTTTGTCTTATTAGACGAAGCAAAAAAGAAAAATATGACAATGCCGCAAGACATTTTCCTGCGGCAATGATTGACTGTATTCTTAATTTAAATCGGAAGCCTGCAAAGCTGTTTCATTCCTTTGCATGTTCCCTGCAAAACCGGGGATACCACTGCTCCCACAGGGTATCGTCCAAGGGCTTTCCCTTTTCGGAAGAAATTCCTGTCTGAGCCTGAACATAGCGGATATATTCCATTGGCTTATTGGTGGCGGTGCGGACAGCCCATAAAAGCAGCTCGCTCCAGACAGGCGCCTGCGGGTACAGGGCGCTTTTCCGAACCTGCCTTTCCGTTTCAGCGTAAGAATACTCCGCATAACCAATTTCTGCGGTAATATTCGAGGCTGTAATATCAACCACGGCATACTCAGCAGTACAGGGACGGGTAAAGCCCAAGCCAATCGAGCCGGCGTTGACAAACATCTTTCCAGACAGACTATGGACAAAGGGGCGGTGGGAATGTCCGCCGATCAAAAGGTCGGCTTTGGCGTTTTTCAAATAGCTTTCGATTTTCTCTTTATCCCGGTCGATCTTCAAAACCTCGGAATTAGAGGAGGGAGAGCCATGGAAAATCAGGATCTTTCTGCCGCAGAGGGTCCCTTCCGCCTGCTCGGGCAAAGCCTTAATAAAGTCCAGCTCTTCTTTGGTCAGGCTGTTATAGCACCACCTTAAGCTTCTTAGCTGTAAATACCGGTCAATCTGCTCCCTCTCGCCTTTAACGTACCGCAGGCAATTTATCTCTCGGTTTCCCTTTACGGCATAATCCGATTTTTCCCGTACTGTTTTGAGCACAGCAGAAAAGCCGGGAAAATCCGTGATATAATCGCCGCAGAAAATAATTCTGTCAATACTCTGCCGCCGCACTTTCTGCAAAACGGCAAAAAGCGCCGTACTGTTTCCATGAATATCGGTCAGAACCAGAAGTTTCATAAATCGAAAAGCCTTTCCTTATTCATCATTCCTATTCCATTGTATACAATTACGGTGATTTCCTCAACAAAAATTTGCGCTATACTTGAACCAGCTTTTTCTCCTGAATCGTATACTGACGCTCAGACAGAAAATCGGCTTCCTCATGGTCGTGGGTCACCAGCACAAAGCAGCGGCCTTTCAAGCGGGAAGCAACAAGTTCCATGGCCTTTTGTTTTAAGTCCCGGTCAAGGCCCTTAAACGGTTCATCCAGAAGCAGCAGGCCGCTTTCAAAATTCAGCGCCCGGGCAACGGCTACCCGCCGTTTCATGCCGCCGCTTAATTCCTCCGGATACTTATCCCCGTCCTGAGAAAGCTCCAGAGCAGTAAGCAGCTCTTCCGACCTTGTCCGGCCTTTTTGCGCCACAACATCGATATTCTGCTTCGCCGTCAGCCACGGCAGCAGCCGGTCTTCCTGAAACACCATGGAAGCCAAAAGTCCTTTTGTCCCGGTAATACTCCCCTTATCCGGCTTTATCAGGCCGGTAAGCAGATTCAGCAGCGTAGTCTTTCCGCTGCCCGAATTTCCCAAAACGGCGACGGGACAATCAGGCTCGATCTCCCAGTCGATTTCCCTCAGCACTTCCCTGCCGTCAAAAGCCTTGCTTACTCCGGAAAATGAAATCATACCGTTTCCTCCTTTTTCTGCCGGACCACGTTTCGCTTTCCAGCGCTCCTTCTTAAAAGCCCCACCAGTACCTTCTCAATCAGGACGCTTAAAGCAATAATAACTGCCGTCCAGGCAAATACATCCGGGGTTTCCAAGTAGATTTTGGCATAATAGACGTTGGTACCCACCGTGTGCTTTGGCAGGCCGAGGATTTCGGCGGCAATCCCGCTTTTCCAGGCAAATCCCAGCGCGGTGGAACAGGCCGATACAAAGTAAGGATAAACCGACGGGAAATAGAGATAACGAAACTTCTTAAACGGAGAAAACCGGAAACAGCGGGCCATTTCCAGAAGCTCCCTATCGGTATTGTCTATTCCCTGCACCATATTGGCCCACACGATAGGAAGAACGGCGATACAGGAGATAAAGGTCGCCAGGTAGGGAGATTTAATCCACAGCAGGGCCAACACGATAAAGGACGCCACCGGCGTTGCTTTTGTCAGCAGTAAAAGCGGGCTCATCAGCTCCCGCAAGATTCCGGATACACAGGCTAACACCGCCAGCACTGTCCCCGCGATTACCCCCAGAGCAAAGCCACAGAAAACAGATAAAAAAGAATAGCCCACCGCACCCCAGAAAGCCGGGGCGGCGGCGAGCTCAAAAATTCTCCTGATAACGGCAAAAGGGGCAGGAAGAATCAGTTCCTGCCCTGTTTTTACGGCGGCAAACTGCCACAACCCAATCCAAAGTACGGCGGCAGCAAGCCTTGCGACATATTTTTTCCGCTTATTTCTGATAATAAAGGTTGTCATCCGGAAGCGCTCCTCCTACCGACTTCGGATCCGCATTAAACAGAACGCTAAAATAATCCGCGGCGTAGGTTTTCATGTCTGCGCCGTCGATATAGACGATATTGCAGTTGGGAATGGCTTTCTCCGCCACAGCGGCGCTGATGATGCCGAACTTTTCAATAAGAGCGGCGCTGTCAGCCACATTGGCGTTGACATAATCCACAGACGCTTTGTATTCCTCCAGGAAAGAGTCAAAAGCGTCCTTGTTTTCATCGACAAACGCAGACCCTGCAATCATGGCACCGGTAATCAGCTCTGAGCCGGTACCGGCACTCTTCCATTCCTTTGTCAGATCAAGAGCAATGCGGATATCAGCGTTTTTGGAAAGCACCTGAGTCACAAAGGGTTCAGGCAGCAGGGCAATATCCGCTTCTCCCGCGGCCACCAGCGTGGCAAGCTCGGAATGCTCCGACTTCCATTCAATGGTAACGTCGGACTCCGGGTCAATCTCATTCTGCAAAAGGATATAATCCAGCGAATATTCCGGCGTTGCGCCCTGACCGGTAGCATAGATGGTTTTTCCCTTTAAATCCGCCACCGACTGGATGGAATCTCCCTTTTCCAGAATATACAGCACACCCAGCGTATTGACGGCAGCAAGCTTTATCTTGCCCTTGGTTTTCTGATACAGCGTAGCGGCAAGATTGGCAGGAGCAGCGGCAATATCCACTTCTCCCGTCGTGATTTTAGAGACAATTTCCTCCGGTGATGTGGACATCGAAAAATTATAGCTGTTTTTGGTTGTTCCGGCTTCGTTGTCTTCCATCAGCTTAACGGCTCCGAATGCAGTCGGCCCTTTTAAAACGGCAATATTGACTGCTGTTTTCTCAACAGGTTCAGACGACACGGAAACAGAGGACGCTTCAGAAGAAGCCTTCGAAGAAATCCCGGAAGAACCCGCCGAGGAAGAATTTCCCGAGCAGCCGGCCAATAAGCCCACAGCCATTGCCGCAGTTAATAAAAGGGAGGTTATTTTTCTGCTTTTTTTCATGATACCATTCTCTCCTGTCAAAATAAAGTCTGTTTGAACGAAATCTATTAAAAAGGTGTTGTCTTTACTATTTCCCGTTTTTCTCAATAAATTTTGCTTTATTATACTCATTCGGTATTTTTTTGTCAATAGATTCACAATAAAAAACACAAAAACAGTCTATTTTACCTTTTCAAAAGGAAAAACGGACTGTTTTTTGATCTTTTTTGTTTATTTTAGCCAAGAAATGCTTTTATAATCTTTTCAGTTTGCCCGTTTTACCTTTAAAATACGGGAAGCGTTCAGTACCGAAAGAACCGAAACGCCTACGTCGGCAAACACCGCCATCCAGATGGCGGCAAGGCCAAACACGGCTAGTACCAGCACCAGCCCTTTGACAATCAGGGCAAAAGCAATATTAAAACGCATGATGGAGAAAGCGTGTTTTGCAATGAAAACCGCATCGACCAAAGAAGACGGCCTGCCGGACATAAGCACTGCGTCGGCGGATTCAATGGCGGCATCGCTGCCAAATCCCATGGCAACGCCTGCGTCGGCCAGCGCCAGAACCGGTGCGTCATTGATTCCGTCGCCAACAAAGACAGTTTTCCCGTTTTCCTCCCGAATCTGCTCCAGGCGGGAAACTTTATCCTGAGGAAGCAGGTTGGAGTAAACTTCATCCACACCGCAGGCATCCGCTACCTGCTGTGCAGCTGAAACGTTGTCTCCGGTGAGCATAAACACTTTTCTAACACCCAGGGCCTTCAGACCGGAGACAGCACTTTTGGCGTCATCCCGTATCTGGTCGGCAAGAAACACGCAGCCGACAAGCTTTTTATCCGCCGCCACAAAAATATGCGCACCGGCATTATTCCCGATGTCCACACCGTAATCCTGCATCAGCTTATAGGACCCGCAAAGAATCTCGCGGTTTTCTATCATACAGGCAATCCCCTTACCGGCAATCTCTTTCATATTTTCAGCAGGAAGCTTCGGCAGATCCTTTGCAGCCTCCACAACGGACATGCCCACCGGATGAGTGGAAAACTGCTCGGCAGAAGCTGCCAGCTGAAGAATCTGATCTTCCGAGTAACCGGGCTCAACAGGCAGTATTTTGGTAACGGAAAGCTTTCCCCCGGTCAAAGTACCGGTCTTATCAAACACTACGGCATCAGCCTTGGCCAGTGTTTCCACATATTTCGAGCCCTTAATCAGCACACCCTTTTTGGATGCCGCTCCGACAGCAGTGAAAAATGCAAGCGGGATGGAAATGACCAGTGCGCAAGGGCAGGAGGAAACGAGAAATACCAGCGCGGTTTTCAGCCATTGATTAAAATCCTGACCAAATATCAGGGAAGGAACCGTTGCAATCAGTACTGCCAGCGCAATTACCACTGGCGTATAAACGGCAGCAAACCGGGAAATGAAGTTTTCTGTCTTTGCCTTTTTTGCAGCGGCATCCTGCACCATAGCGATAATGCGGGAAGCGGCAGAGTTTTCAAATACGGCGGTCACTTTGCAGGTAAGCGTACCTGAAAAGTTGATGCCGCCGGACAGCAGGGCATCTCCCACGCCCGCATTTACCGGAATGCTCTCCCCCGTCAGGGCCGAATTATCCACTGAAGAAGAGCCTGTCAATATTACACAGTCCAAAGGAATCCGCTCACCGGGCCTGACCAGAATGGTCTGGTCAATCCCGACCAGCCTGGCGTCCACGGTGTTGGCTTCCCCGCTTTCCTCCAAAAGGTTTACGGTATCCGGCCGGATTTTCAGCAGATCAGACACGCTTTGGCGGGAACGGGATACGGCAAGATCCTCCAGAAGTTCGCCAAACTGGAACAAGAGCACTACCAGGACGGCTTCGGGATATTCCCCGATGGCAAAGGCCGCCACCACCGCAATGGTAATCAGTACTGTTTCATCAAACCGCAGCTTAAAAAGGCTTTTAAGCCCCTGAACAAACATGGACGCGCCCCCCAGCAGGGCAGCGGCGGCATAAATCAGCAAATCAAAGGGGAACGCCTTCACAAACAGCCCTACTGCAAATAAAACGGCCGATATGCCAAGCAGAATAAGGGATCTTTGGGAATCTTCCGGTTCTTCTTCCCCCTCATGGTCATGTGAGCGTTCATGATCATGTCCGTGGGAATGATCGTGGTCATGGAGGCCGCAGCTTTCACAGCCGTGCCCGTCAGTCTGCGCCGGCTGAATGCCGTATTCGGTCAGCTTCACGCCGTCTTCAACGGAATCCACGACTCTCTGGATTTTCGTAAGCGCTTCCTTTGAATCCTGATCGGGTTTCAGTTCCACTGTCAGCTTGGATATTGCAAAATTCATCACGGCGCTTTCTACAAAATCGCTTTGATTCAGCTTTTTCTCGATTTTCATGGCACAGTTTGCACACTGCAAACCATTGGTCTCTAACTGCAGCTTTTCCATATTGATCTGATCGCCTGCCTTATCGTAACGTTAGGAGCGAAGCTCGCTGATATGGGTAATCCCCTGTTCCAGAATGCTCTTTACATGATCGTCGTCAAGCGCATAAATCACCTGTTTTCCCTCCCGGCGGAACTTCACCAGACGGGCAGTCCGCAGAATCCGCAGCTGATGGGAGATTGCCGACTGCCCCATATGCAGCAGATCGGAAATATCGCACACGCACATATCCTTCGCAAGCAAAGCATACATGATTTTGATGCGGGTACTGTCGCCGAATACCTTGAACAGCTCCGACAGATCGATGAGCAGTTCGTCATCCGGCATCTGCCCCTGAACGGCAGCCACCACTTTTTGGTGGACTATATTTTCTTCACAGCAGATGCATTTATCATTCTCCATAATACATCATTCCTTATTCATATTAACATATGACCATATATTCATTTGTTTAGCTAAAATATACTCCCAATATGGGAGTATGTCAAGGGGTTTCTGATATTTTCTAGCAATCTATGATAAAACGGCAATTTCGGTTCCCGGGTAATAATGGCTCAGGATTTCCCGGTAGGTTTTTCCCTGTCGGGCCATAAAATCCGCGCCGTTTTGGCTTAAGCCTACGCCATGCCCATAGCCTTTTACGGAAAAGGTAAAGCTGCCGCCTGAAAAGCTCACCTCAAACGCCGCTGAACGCAGATTCAGGGCAGTCCTGATTTCGCCGCCCGTTACCGTTTTTCCGCATACATCGGTTGAAAGCACTGTCCCCGACTCGGAATATTCCAAATTGGAAAACCAATTTTTAGCCGCCTGCCCGAAATCCATTCCGGTGAAGCTTTGGGACAGGGTGGATTTCATTTGCGCTTCCGTAAACGATGCTTCAGACTGATACCCGGACGCCAGTTCATCCCAGCTGCTTGCCACCGGAACCAGATAAGGCAACGCTTTTCCCCAGATATTTTCACTGGATTCCGTCGTTCCCGGGGAAATAGCATGAAAGACCGCTGTGATAGGGGTGCCGTCATAGGTCAAAATTTCATTCCAGACCTGCTCTACCGCCTCACTGATTTTTTGGTAATAGACTTCAAAATTATCCCCATACATTTCTTTGGCCTGCTCGACGGATACATAGCCCTGATGGGTCGTGGAATCGGTTGTCAGGTCTGCACCATTTAAGGATGCATCCGGGTTTTCGCGCTGCTGCTCCCGTAAAACCGCCGCATAGGTATGGACCGCCACTGCTTGGGCCATAATCGCCTGGGTGTGATAGGAGGGCGGAATTTCCGCCATAACGGCGCCGATCACATAATCCTTTTCCGATACGGTCAGGCTTTTTCCGGCGGAACAGTCCAGCAAAACAAAGCCATCTGCATCCAAAGACAGCACAGCCGGCCGAACCTCCTCCTGGGAAGAATCCGATTCTGCAGGAAGCGTACTGCCTGTACCTGACGTTACCGGCTGGGAAAGAGTAGAAGCAGAAGAATTCGGGTTCTCTGAGACCGGTAAAACACGGTTAACCAAGGAAAGAAAGGGGCAACAGATTAAGGCAACTGTAAAAATAAGAAACAATAGTGCACGTGATTTCATAGTCATCATCCTTTTTGTCATTTGTTTTGCATGATATCCGTTTTTTTAATGCATATTTCTTTGGTACTTCTTCTTAATTTCTTGATTGCGAATCAAAAAATGAAATATAAAAACCACAAAATTTCATATCCGCTGTTTCTTTTTTCTTGACAATGGTTTGCTTTCATAATAAGATATACCTGATATGCCATGATGCAGCGGTATGGGGATAATTTAGGTAAGAAGAAGGGATATAGAATGCATTCGGCTGAAGTGATGGAAACAAAATATGGAACGGTCGTTAAAAGGTTATGCGAAGAATTTCTGCAGTATACCCGGTTTGATACGTCCGCCTATGAAAATTTAGATGTAAAAAGAGGCCTTCGAAACGCCGACGGCACCGGCGTACTGGCAGGCCTTACCAAGGTATGTAACGTTCACGGCTATGTAATGGACGAGGGTGAAAAATCTCCGATTGACGGCGAACTGATTTACCGGGGAATCAACGTAAAAGAGCTGATCGACGGCTGTACCAGCGAAAACCGGTTCGGCTATGAGGAAACTGCTTATCTGCTGCTGTTTGGCAAGCTTCCCAGCAGAGAGGAGCTTACTACTTTCTGTGAGATGCTGGAAGACTGCCGCGAGCTGCCCGATGGCTTTTCCGAGGACATGATTATGAAGGTGCCCTCTCCCAACATCATGAATAAAATCGGAAGGTCTATTCTGGCCTTATATTCCTATGATGATAAAGCGGAGGATACCTCCGTTGAGAATATCTTAAGGCAGTCTATCCTTCTGCTTGCCATGACACCGGAAATTATGGTGAACGCCTATCAGGTAAAACGCCGTCATTATGACCACAAAAGTATGTATGTCCATCCTCCAATCAAGGGCTACAGCATAGCGGAAAGCATTTTATCCGAAATGCGGGCAGACAGGCAGTTTACACCCGAGGAAGCAAAGCTGCTTGATTTGTGCCTGATCCTGCATGCCGAGCACGGCGGCGGAAACAACTCCACCTTTGTCTGCCGCGCTCTTACCTCCTCCGGCACCGATACCTATTCCGCCATTTCCGGTGCGGTCGGTTCACTGAAAGGCCCGCGCCACGGCGGCGCCAACTTAAAAGTGATGGAAATGCTGGGGTATATTGAAGAAGGAGTCAAGGATTGGGACGACGACGACGAAGTCAGCACGTTTTTAAACAAGCTGATGCATAAAGAAGCCGGCGATAAATCCGGTTTAATTTATGGAATTGGACATGCAGTATATACAAAATCTGATCCGCGTGCTATTATATTAAGGGATCATGCTCTGGAGCTGGCAAAGAAGCAGGGCTTTGAAAAAGAATTCAGGCTTCTGCAGTCGGTAGAGCGTTTGGCCCCCTCCGTTTTTGCCAAAAACAAGGGCGACGGAAAATACATATGTGCCAATGTGGATTTATACTCGGGTCTGGTTTATAAAATGCTGAAGATTCCTCCGGAGCTTTTCACTCCTCTGTTTGCCATTTCCAGGATGGCCGGTTGGTGCGCCCACCGCCTGGAGGAATCCGTCATGGGAAACCGAATTATGCGTCCCGCTTATAAGTCTATTGCCAGGACCTTAAATTACATTCCTTTGGATAAACGGATTTAAACTGCGGACGGATCGCTTTTCCTTTTCGTCCGAATGCTTTTGCAAATTTTTGGAGTGACGAAAATGGGATTTTTAACTTCTCTTCTGGCATTAATTGCGGCGGTTGCCGTTGCTTTGCCTGTCAGAATTTATCAGCTTACCCGCCTTGTTGACTATTCAACCGGCTTTTACCAAAGCGACAGTATGACAAATTATGCTTTTATCTTTGTGATTCTGTTGCTGTGCGCAGTTGCAGCTGCCCCGATTCTGCTGGGGCGCTTTAAAGCGGATGATTTTCTTATTAAGCAAAGATACCGCGTAATCGGCGCTTTCCAGACATTTCTGGGTTTTTCGGTGGTGTATGAGGCCGGTGTTACCATCGGAAATTTCATTGTAGGAAAAAATGTCAGTCCGTTTGATACGGTGATCGACTTATTTGGACTGGCTGTCGGTTTTATCCTGCTGATTATTGGCTTTAACCTGATGATGGGAAACCTGCGTACCCAGCCCATGTCTTCCGTGTCGCTGATTCCTGTTCTCTACTATGCCGTCAAGATGATCCGGACTTTTATGCAGCTGCGCATTGTGGCTGCCGTTTCGCAAAACGTCCTGACGGTACTCTTTTCGGTTTCCATGGTCTTGTTTATGTTTTCCTATGCCAGGGTTTTATCGGATATTCATCCGCAAAAGGGAATTCAGGGATGCCTGACCTACGGCTTTCTTGCCAGCACAATTTCGCTGGTTTCCGTCGTTCCCCGCCTTTATGTATTCTGGTTTGCAGGTCAGCAGGCCACAGAAGCGGTGGCGTTCCCTGAAATTTCTGAAATCGCGGCCAGCCTGTTTGTAACCGTCTTTACCGTCAATTTGATGGTGCGAAATATCAGAAAGCCGGAAAAACGGCAGCCCCAGATTCAGCTCCCGTAACTTTATATCCATTGCTTGCTTTGGTTGCAGAATTTTTTCTGCAACCTTTACCTGTTTTACAAGCATTCTTTTAAAAAAGGACAAACTGTATGAAGCTGCTGATTGACGCCGATTCCTGCCCCGTGCTGGATATTGCCCTTTCCATTGCCCGAAAGAGGCAAATTTCTGCTATTCTGGTGTGCGATACCGCTCACCGGATTGAACGGGAGGGCGCTGTTACCCGAACGGTTTCCAAGGGAGCCGATTCGGCGGATTTTGTTCTGGTCAATCTGGTGGAAAAGGGCGATATTGTCCTCACCCAGGATTATGGGCTGGCTGCTATGGCGTTATCGAAGCAGGCTGCCGCCATCAACCAGAACGGGCTGCTTTACACTGACGAGAATATCGGAGAATTGCTTTTTTCTCGGCATTTAGGCAAAAAAATACGCCGGGCAAACGGCAGGCTGAAAGGTCCTGCCAAGCGGATCCGGCAGAACGACGAAGCCTTTGCGCACAGCTTTGAAAAGCTGCTGTTATCCAATATAAAGACGGAGGACTAAAAGATGACCAAAAAAATCGGCCTGGTTCTGGAAGGCGGCGGCATGAGAGGTCTTTATACGGCGGGCGTGCTGGATTTTCTTCACGACAAGGGAATCCGGTTTCGTTATATCATCGGCGTATCGGCCGGAGCCTGCAACGCGGCCTCCTATATTTCCCGCCAACGGGGGCGAAACCTGCAGATCAACACCACCTATTGCGCCGACAAGCGGTATTTGAATCTGGCGGGCGTGCTGACCCGCGGCTCGGTATTCGGCATGGATTTTCTGTTCCATGAAATCCCCGATAAAATTCTCCCCTTCGATTACGATACCTTTTTAAGCTCCGATTCTGATTTCTACGTAGTTTCCACCGACTGTGAAACCGGAAAGCCCTATTACGTCAATGTAAAGGGAAGACGGAACTGCAACGATTATATCATGGCCTCCAGTTCACTTCCCTGCCTTTCCCCTATTGTTGAATTGGACGGTAAAAAGCTGATGGACGGAGGCGCCTCCGATTCCATCCCTGTAAAACGAGCCTTAAGCGACGGCAATGACAAGCTGGTGGTGGTGCTGACCCGAAACGACGGCTATCAGAAGAAAAAAAGCAAAATGAATACCGTCTACAAGCTGAAATATCCGAAATACAAGGGTTTTGTTCATACTCTCTGCCGCCGTTATCAAAATTACAACGACACCCTCGCCTTCTGCAAACAGCTGGAAAAAGACAGAAAGGCGCTGATTCTTCGTCCGTCCCGTCCGGTGGAAGTAGGCCGGCTGGAAAAAGATCCGGAAAAGCTGCGGGCTTTATACCAAAACGGCTATGAAGACGCCGAAGCGGTTTACCGCCGGCTTCTGGATTTTATGGCCGACTGCGATAACGTGGAGATTTCTATAGACTGACCAAAAGAACTTCAAAGAGAAAAAGCCCCGGCTTCAGGCAATTGCCTGAAGCCGGGGCTTTTTCTCTTTGAAGTTCTACTACTTTCTCACTTTTCTCAGCGGATACTTTTTTCTGCTTTCCTATCCATAGAAACCTTTTTGCCGATCAGGACCAACACCAGAACGGCAACGGACACAAGCGCCGTAAAACCGCCCGGCGCCACGTTCAGGTAATAAGACAAGAACAAGCCGGACATAATATCCACCATACTGAACAATATGGAATAAAGCAATGTCGCTCTGAATCCCTTTCCCAACTGGAGCGCTGTGGCAACAGGCAGGGCAATCATAGAGCTTAAAACCAGCACGCCTACAATCCGGATGGAAACCGAAATGGCCGAGGCCACCAATACCATAAAGACGTAGTTGATCAGCCGCACCTTTACTCCGGCGACTTTGGCAGCTTCCTCGTCGTAAGAAATATAAACCAGCTGATGATACAGAAAAATCAGGGCCAGCACCGAGATAAGACTTAACGCAATCACCATGATAACGTCCAGCCGGCTCACCGTCAGGATACTGCCGAACATAAAGGAGTCGGCGTTGGCATTCAGCTTTCCGGAGCTGATGATGGTAATAGCGGTTCCCACGCTTAGAGAAAGCACGATAGTCAATATCAGATCAGTGTATTTTTTAAAATAGCTGCGGAGAAACTCGATCAGCCCGCCGCAGACCGAGGTAAACACAAACGCCCCCAGCACCGGGTTCTTCCCGCTTAAAAGGCCGATGGTGATTCCCGCCAGAGAAGCGTGGGCCAGCGTGTCCCCGATCATAGAGTACCGCCGGAGCACCAGAAATACTCCGATACAGGGGCAGAGAACAGAGATAAACAGGGATATCACAACGGCCTTTTGCATAAAAGCGAATTGAAGCATGGCTATCGTCCCCTCCCCTTTGCATTTAAATATTCCGAAACATACTGCTGCGGTGTGCAGATATGTCCTTTGCCGCCGGCTAAATGATAAATCCGGGTAGAGTTTTCTATGGCGGCATCCAGATTATGCTCCACCGATAAAATCGTGATTTTCTTCTGGGTATTCAGCCTTTTAATCAACCCGTATATTTCCCGCTGGCTTTCCACATCCACCCCGGTGGAAGGCTCGTCCAGAATCAAAAGCTGTGAATTTCCCATCAGCGCCCGGGCAATCAGTGCCTTCTGGCTCTGACCGCCGGATAGAGTCCCCATCAGGGCGCCGGAAAAATCCGACAGGCCGACCTGCCCCAAGCTTTGTAAAATTACTGATCTTTCCCTGATTTTGAGCAGCTTGCGGTAAGAATTGAGCATCTCGTAAACCGTAATGGGAAAGGCGGAATTGGAAAAATCGTTTCTCTGGGGCACATAGCCGATTCTCCTGGTATCCAGCGTGATTTTCCCAGAGGTGGGCTTTAAAAATTTTAAAATCAGCCGCATCAGCGTGCTTTTACCGCTGCCATTTTCACCTACCACCGAAATATACTCGCCGCGTTCCACCCTCAGATTCAGATTATCCAGCACAAACGGCCGTGTACCGGTATAGGAAAACGACAGGTTTTCCGCTGTGATCATGAAATATCCCCTTTTCTTTCCTTCAAATTAACAAAAATTTCAAAAAAGCCGCCCATATCTCTTGACAAACCGGTCCGGTTGAGACTATTATCTATTATAGATGCAAACAAGAATCATTTGCAAGTAAAATTTCGGAGGAATCGAATCGATGTTAAAAAAATGGAACTTTCTGCTTCTTTGCCTTACTGTTATTTTCGGTCTTACAGCCTGCACAGCCCAATCCGGCAACAGCGCGGCCGATACAGACAAGATAAAGGTTACAGTCAGCTTTAACGCCTTAAAAGAACTTACCGAAGCCATCGGAAAAGACAAGGTAGAGGTAACCACCATTATTCCCGACGGAACCGAGGCTCATGATTTCGAGCCAAAGGCACAGGACCTGGTTGCTCTCAGCAAAGCGCAGGTTTTTGTATATAATGGGCTTGGCATGGAATCGTGGGCGGAAGAAGCAGCCTCCGCCTCCGATAATAAAGATCTGATTGTAGTGGTCGCTTCCGACGGCGTAGATCCCATTGTCCGTGAAGACGCGGAGGAAGACGAACATGAAGATGAGGAAGAAGAGGAGCATGGGAAATACGATCCCCATACCTGGCTCAGTATTACGGCGGTTCAGACGGAGGTTAAAAATATCGCCGACGCTCTTGTCAAGGCTGATCCCGATAATAAGGATTTCTATGAAGAAAACTGTGCAGACTATACCGCTCAGTTAAACGAACTGTTTACAGAATACAGCCAGAAATTCCAAGCTATATCCAAAAAGAACTTTGTCACCGGGCACGCCGCTTTCGGTTATCTATGCCGGGATTTCGGGCTGACTCAAAACAGCGTATCCGACGTGTTTGCGGAAGGAGAGCCCAGCGCCCAGCAGCTTACCAAGCTGGTGGAATACTGCAGGGACAACAACGTAACTACCATTTTTGCGGAAGAAATGGCAAGCCCGGCGGTATCCGAGACGCTGGCCAACGAAGTAGGAGCAAAGGTAGAAACCATCTATACCATGGAAGGTGCCGAGGATGATAAGACCTATCTGGAACGGATGGAAGAAAACTTAAGCAAAATTTATGACAGTCTGTCTTAAACAGACAAAATAAGATTCGAACGTATTGAAAACGGACTATCGGTTGTACCGATAGTCCGTTTTTTGCACAATACAGGTACGGTCTATTCTCATTTTATCACACCGGGATTTATTAGTCCAGTATTTCCTTTACCCGAAAAGCTCCCAAAGCCCACGGCCAATCAGAGCATTTTATTGACAGCGCTGACCAGAGCCTTTACCGAGGATTTGGAAATATCGGTATGGATCCCGGCGCCCCAATAGGTCCTGCCATTTTGATCAGTCACGCTGACATAGGTGACGGCCTTGGCTGCGGAGCCCAGCTCCAGCGCATGTTCATTATAGGTAAGATCGTGGTAGGAAATGTTCAGATAGTCTTTCAGCGCATTGCTGACCGCATCCAGACGGCCGTTTCCATCGCCGCTGACAGTATGGGGAACACTGTCCTTTTCCAGCTCAATGACTGCGTGAACGCTGCCGTTTTCGGTAAAACCATAGTGCTTCACTTTAACCGGTGATTCCAGATTAACGTAATGATCCATAAAATACTGATAGATTTCGTCCGGCATAAGCTCTTTATGCTGGTGATCGGATACGCCCTTGATTTCATATCCGAAACTTTCCCGCATTTTCTTCGGCAGATCAAGGCCGAACTTGGTCTCCAGAATATAGCCGATACCGCCCTTGCCGGACTGGCTGTTGATGCGGATGACATCGCCGTCATACTGCCGGCCGATATCCTTGGGGTCGATAGGCAGATAGGGTACCGTCCAGAACTTGCATTCCTTTTCCTCCCGCCATTTCATGCCCTTGGCAATCGCATCCTGATGGGAGCCGGAAAATGCCGCAAATACCAGCCGCCCGCCGTAAGGCTGCCGCTCATAAACATGCATGCCGGTCAGCTTTTCATACACCGCCACCACTTCCGGGATATTGGTAAAGTCCAACTGCGGGTCGATACCCTGAGAATACATATTCAGCGCAAGGGTCACGATATCCACATTGCCGGTACGCTCCCCGTTGCCGAACAAAGTACCTTCGATGCGGTCAGCGCCAGCCAGCAGGCCCATCTCGGAATCGGCCACGGCGCAGCCCCGGTCGTTATGGGGATGCAGGGATACAATGACGTTTTCCCGGTATTTCAGGTTGTCGCACATATACTCGATCTGATTGGCGTATACGTGGGGCATAGATACCGATACCGTGACCGGCAGATTGATGATAACCTTATTTTCAGAAGTAGGCTGCCAGATATCCAGCACCGCATTGCATATTTCCAGCGCAAACTCCATCTCGGTTCCGGTAAAGCTTTCGGGAGAATACTCGAACTTGAAGTTGCCCGGTGTTTTGGCGGCAAACTCCCTGACCAGCTTCGCACCGGAAACGGCAATATCAATGATCTCCTGCTTCGACTTTTTGAACACCTGCTCACGCTGAGCTACCGAGGTAGAGTTATACAGGTGAACTACCGCGTTTTTCACATCCTTGAGCGCGGCAAAGGTTTTTTCAATAATATGCTCTCTTGACTGAGTCAGCACCTGCACCGTCACATCATCCGGGATCAGTTTCTGTTCAATCAAAGCACGCAGAAAAGCATATTCCGTCTCCGACGCAGCGGGAAAACCCACTTCGATTTCCTTAAAACCCAGTTTTACAAGATATTTAAAAAATTCGATTTTTTCCTCCAGCGACATGGGAACAATCAGAGACTGATTCCCATCGCGTAAATCCACGCTGCACCAAATAGGTGCTTTGTCAATGGAGTCCTTCTGAGCCCACTTCATTCCCGTCTTGGGAGGAAGAAAATAATTTTTACAATACTTTTCTGCGTTTTTCATGTAATATACAACCTTTCTCAAACAAATAAGAACCTAACCCGTTCGCTATCTATGATGGCGAACGGATACTCCAGAACCTTTTTACTTCGCAATAAAAAAGCCTCTCGTCTCTTTTATAGAGACGAGAGGCTTAATTCTCGCGGTACCACTCTAGTTTATACCGATACGGCATACACTCAACTCAGACACAGTTTCAAAAGCACTACGCTCTTCCAAACGATATCTTCCTGCTGTAACGGTCAGGCTCCGTTGCCACCTACTTTTTTCATTTCAGCACACTACTACAAGGGGAGTTCAAATATTTTTCGCAACCGCCTCGCACCGCCCGGCGGCTCTCTGAATGCTAAGACACCCTACTGTTCCTTGTCACCGTATTTAAAACATATTTGCTCTTCTGAGCTTTCTTCTATTATAGTATAAATGCTTCGTTTTAGCAACAGTTTTTTTATCTTCTATAAAAGGATCACTTTAAACGGATTTTAATGTAGCTTTCCATCAATCCTGCATAAAGTTTATCCAATATGCTGCTTAAAAACCCAGATAAAACATGTAGAAAGCAATCAGCAGAATCAATAGACCCGTTGCGATTTTCAAAACCTGGCTGACGGTTCCGTACTTTTTGCTGGAGGAAAGCTTCTGCACAAAACCGACAGAAGTTCCCGCCGCCAAAACCAGCGTGCTGTGCCCGATGGAATACAAAAGCAGAAGCAGAATGCCCCAAAGCAGGTTTCCCTTCTCAGCCACGATGGCCAGCAACACAATAAGCACTGGGGTAGAGCAGGGAGACGAAAACAGTCCGCCCAAAATTCCAGAAAAAAATGCGCCGATATAACCCCGTTTGGAATTTTTGCTGACCGCATAGGTGGAAGGGATAAAGTTAAATATTTCCCAGGTCTGCAATGCCATCAGTACCATTAAAACACCCAGGATAATATACCACCAGGAACCGCTGCCCTGCGTCAGCCGGCCAAGCAGGGATGCGGCGCTGCCCAGCACCGTAAAAGTAACCGCCATGCCGCCCGCAAAAACCGTAGAAAGCAAAAAAGGCCGTTTGGTATCCTGACCGCCGGTTCCGCCCACATAGGCGATGACCAGCGGAACGGTAGACAAGGAGCAGGGGGTGAAGCAGGTAAGAATCCCTGCGGCCAGCGCCAAAACCGGGGCAAGCCACATGTTTGCCGAAATAGCGTCTGACAGCGCTTCAAGCCATTGCGTTATCATTGTGCTCATTCCTGCATCCCCATTTCTTTCAGTACAATGAGAAGATCATCTTTGGAAATAATTCCTTCGTGGGTAGTGTAAACGTGCTCCCCGGTATCCTTCATGGAGTAAAGAAGCATATCCATGACATCGGGGTCCGCCGGATTATAGGGGTTTCCTTTGGAATCAATAAAAAGCTGGGTGGGGATTACCGTCAAAGGATAGCCTTCAGCCCAATCGGGGGTTTCCCACACGTCCATATATTTAATAATCGCTTTCCCCTGAAGTTCTTCGTTTAAAGCCTCAATCACCGGCACCATCTGCTGACAGGGAGGACAGGATTCCGAACCGAATTCGATCAGGATAGGCAGTCCGTAAGCTTTCAGAGCGTCCATATCCAAAGGCTCCGTCACTGTCAGGGCAAAATCCGGGTTCTGATTAATAATCTCCTGCTGCTTTTCCGACTCTTTCGGCAGATTTTTTATAACATATAACCCGACTATCACTACGACAATTAAAACGGGGACTACTATTTTCAGTATCAGACTTCTCTTTTTATTCATAACAACTCTCCTCTGCAAGGGATTCACGGAAATCGGCAGCGTTATTTTTTTCGCTCGTTTCGTCTGACAGACATTTCAGCAGACACTTCATTCTGGCAAATGCTTCGGCTTTCAAATGATAAAGCATCAGTGCTCCTTCCCTTTTCCCCGTCACCAAGCCGCTGTCAGTCAATATTTTCATGTGGTAAGACAGCGTAGGCTGAGTAATGTTGAAATGGTCAAGTATTTTATGGGCGCACAGTTCTTCATTTGTAAGCATATCAATGATTTCAAGCCGCGTTTCGTCGGAAAGTGCTTTAAAAATTTTAGCTGCCTCTCCGTAATTTTTTTTCATGTCCAAGCCTTCCTTATCGATTTTTATCTATGTCATAGAAAATCATCTATGTTTTAAAGTATACGTAGAATATAGATATTTGTCAATATTCTTCTTTATACAAAAACAGGTTAAAAAATAAGAAGCTGAATAATTTATATTCAGCTTTCTTTGTGCCTATAATATAAACAATAAATTAATACTCAACCATTTACTGAATGCAAGATAAATCTAAAGGCCGAGAAAATCCGGCAGACAGGCTGCGTTGTCGAGCACCGGCGCACTACAGGCGCACAAAGTTTTTTCGTTCTGATGTCCTCCCGAAAGTAAAACACAGTCAATTCCCACAGCCCGGGCAACCTCATAGTCATGCAGCGTATCTCCGATCAGCACTGCCCTAGAGGGAGTTGCCTTTTCGGCCCATCTTTTGACTATATCCACTTTACTGTTTGCATAAATATTATCAAGCCCCAGAACGGTTTCAAAAAAGCACAGAACTCCCAGTTTCTCCAATTGCACAAGCAAAATGTTTCTTTCGGACGCCGACAGCACAATCTGCGTGATACCCCGTCCTTGGATTATGGACAGCACGTCCGTAATTCCTTCATATAGTCCGGCGTCTTTGCTGAAAATATGATACTGCTCCAACCATTCCACCGCCAGATCGTGAAAATTCTCCCGCCGGAGGTCAAGCCCCAATCGGGTATAATACTCGGTGATCGGAAAACAAAACAGGTTTCGGTATTCCCCTATATCGGTCAGTATTGCCTTGTTCCTTCTTTTCAGCAACACATTGGCGCTACACAGACCTGCTTCCACGTCATTGAACAAAGTCCCGTTAAAATCCCATAATATATGTGAATAATTCAACCCATCTCCCTGCCTTCTGCTTGATATTATAGCATACCTTTTTGCTTTCCACATCATTCAGGCTGTATTTCTCCTCTCTTTTCAGGTCCCGTCATAATTTGAAGGTTGACTTTTTTGCGCTGATATGCTATTATTATTCTCGCTGTAACAAGCTGTAACAGGGAGAGGTGTCCGAGCGGTTTAAGGAGCTGGTCTTGAAAACCAGTGATCCCGCAAGGGACCGT
>ENA-UOOK01001477-UOOK01001477.1-fermentation-metagenome-genome-assembly--contig:-NODE-1477-length-30876-cov-4.252750_pt1 | contig 30876 bp, 29 predicted proteins | sample MGYA00245777_ERZ724023 | MGnify/ENA primary metagenome ERZ724023 (study PRJEB28704, sample SAMN03018312) | fermentation metagenome | biome: anthropogenic terrestrial biome; feature: soil; material...
CCGATCTTAATCATAGGAAAAAGTTAATTATGCAAAACTCTCCATTATTAAATCAAACTAATTCGTCTACCAGAACTCCAATCATTTCATTCAGCACATGGCTCACCTGCGCCGAGAACTCCAACACATTCTCGGGAGGAATCTCGCGGATAACTTCCTGCGAATCTGAATCTATTACTTTGACCTGATAGCGGCCACTCTCCTCGTGCAGTTTAAATTCCAGGTGATAATTCGACATCTTTAGAGCCTTGTTTACCATTTCGGTCGCTGCACTCAAATCGTTTTCCGTGTATTTACACTCCGGCTTTATATCCTCCAACCTGACCTTTTTCTCCCCGCCTTCTTTGCCCCCTTTGGGCAATCCCGACTGCGAAACTGCCTCGTTTTTTGCGGAGCTGTAATCAACGGCCATCCCTTGCCCTTCTATCCGCATGCTTTTCCGCCTCCTTGGCTATATTTTATTTCACTATTATTATCGTTAAATAGGGTTGGTTGCTTTAGTAAAAATTTCCCTTTATTACGGGATGCTGGGGATGTTTCGTTTTGTCCCACAATGGGAGACTTCTCTGCTATTAAAAAAGCTGTGGTCAATGACGGCAGGGTTCTTTATGAGGAAAAAGAAGGTTATTTTCAAGAACTATGCCCTTATCTGTATAAAAGCTATTACGAAACCCGCAAGTTTCGTCAGACCCAACATGCTCTATTCGAAAAAAAACTAGCGGAGGAAATAAGAAATGTCCGATCGCATAATCCTATTGATTGTCACTAAAGCCTGGTTTTAATACCTCATACTTTTCTTTTATCACTGCTTGAAACTCCGGCGAAATCGCATTCCAATCCAATAAATCAACCCGAAAAGGCAGATCAGATTCCTGAAACGCCTCCTTTAATTCTCCCAAACTGTTAATGCTCATTTTTTCCGTACCAATAACAACTAAATCCAAATCGGAATAGCGTTTAACCCTACCGTTAACCCGTGAACCAAAGGCCCATACTTTCATATTGGGAACATGCCGATTCAAAATATCAAGAATAATATTTAATTGTACATCACTTATTTCAATCATTTCGCATCTCCAGGTTTTTTAATAACTGTGAGGCAGCCCCTGAAAATTTTTGTGATATTTGGTAAACCTCATCTGAGATTTTATGATCATATATATGAGATGAAATATTTCTGGCCCGATGATATTCCATCCATTCATCAACATCTGTAATTAGACGATTTTCCGCAGCTAATCTGAACAATTCTTTTCTGGGTACACCATCAACCACTTCTGCGCTTACATTCGACTCTATCCATCGCTTCATGAACTTCCAGCACAATTCATAGGTAATTTCAAAATTTTGAATTACACCGGCTTTGAGCAGCTCAATTTCATCAGTGCTTATATCTTGCTGAATAAATTTGCCTTCAGTAATCTGTAAGGCTTTTTCCATAGAGCCAATTGCTCGCTTTAAACTGATTAGGTCCAGTTTCACTGTGCTCCCCCCCTGATTCAAGCAATAACCTTCATTCTCAGTCTACCATAGGAATATTAAGGCAGCAAATATAATTATACCTCCTGGAAGCCTTAACCGGCCAAAAAATTCACCTGCTTCAACTGAAGGATTTAAAAAGCACGGATATTGAAAGATTGCGGAGCCAAACCTTCGCCCCGTTTAAGGGCTGGGGTCTGGAATACCATTACAGTGCCACTCATCAGGAAAGAGAAAAGATGAATTTCTCTGCTCAGGGAGTAGTCAAAACGGCTGACGGCCGTGAAATAAGCATCAATATGGAGCTTAATATGAGCCGGGAATTTATATCGCAGCAAAATATCGACATCCGGGCCGGTAATGCAGCTGTCCAAGATCCTTTGATTATAAATTTCGCCGGCCCGGCCGCAGCTCTGACCGAACGTAATTTTCGCTTCGACCTGGACGCGGATGGTTCCGAAGACCTCATATCCTTCGTACAGTCCGGAAGCGGATTTTTAGCCCTGGATAAAAACGGGGATGGGACCATTAACGATGGGCAGGAACTTTTCGGCCCGCAGAGCGGAAATGGATTCGATGAATTACGGGCCTATGATGCGGACGGTAATAATTGGATCGACGAAAACGACCCTGTATTCCAACAATTACGCGTCTGGACCCGTGATGCGCAGGGCAACAATGTCCTTCTCGCGCTAGGCCAGACCGGAGTGGGCGCCATCTATCTAGGTGCCGCTAATACGGATTTCTCACTCAAAAACGCGGTCAATGATACCCAGGGCCAGCTGAGAAGTACCAGCCTGTTTTTACGGGAAGACGGCAGCGCCGGAAGCATACAACAGGTGGATCTGGTGGTATGACATAGCAGTTTCTAAAAGAGCAGCAGGAGAGGTTTAAGACTTCTCCTGCTGCTCTTTTGTTATCTGCTGCGGCCTCTCCGCCGCAGCAGATTCCGATACCGCCCTCGCGCACCTTGTTCTCAGCCCAACACATCCAGATACTTACCCAGGTGAGGGTTTACGGATTGCTCCAAAATCTGAATAACCGCCTGAGCAGACTGCCGGGCATTATCCATGGACATCTTCAGGACACTAATCCCTGCCTGCTGTTGCAACTGGCAAGTCTTCATGTCAACCGAAGCGGCAGCAATAGCTGCGGTATCCATATAAATACCCCCTTTCATCTCAATTTACATAGTATTAATTCTGTATTTCACACGATTTCCGTATCTCTGACTGCTTAAGATCCCCATGTCCTCGAATTTTAATACAAAACTACGAATAGTAGCATAGGCCGCATTGGCAAAATCCTTTTCCAACTGCTTGGTGGAAAACTCGCTGGCGCCATAAGCCGAAAGGACAAATTCAAACAAATCTTTCTCCTTTTCCGTAACCTTGCCTGCAGCCAGCGCATTTTGATACTTGCTAATAGATTGCTCCTGATTCCGTTTTTCTCCCATCCGGTTGTAGACGTTTTCAACCAGGTAAACCAGAAACGGCGTAACATCAATCAGGCTGCTGATTTCGTAATTCTTCTCGATTAGGGTATAAGCTTTGTAATATGCATTTTTCGATTTATTAATATAACTCGAAAAGGGAATAAACAATGCAGATGAATAACCCTGCTGCACCAGATACCACAGGTGCATGAGCCGCGCCATTCTGCCGTTGCCATCGAAGTAGGGATGCAGATAAGCTACATAAAAATGGATCATCCCTGCCTTCAACAGGTCATTCATACCGGTATCGCTGCCACTGAATTTAACCAATTGCGCCATACGTTCCGGAATTTTCTCAGGTGCCAGGCCCTGATGCTCCACCTTGCCGCCTACAATAAAAACATTATCATGGCGATAAAATTGTCCCGGCAACAGCCGATCATTTTCTTCTAAAAAATCACCCACAGTCAGACTGTATAGCCTGAAAATATTTTCTTCGGTTATTTTATTGAAAGTGTCGCTGATAAAATCCAGCCCTTTTTTCATTCCCAATATACGATTTTCCATTTCATCCTGGGGAGCATAACCGTTCAATATTCTGCGAATGCTTTGTCTGGAAGAATGGATATTCTCAATAATCAGGGTGGAATGGATTTCTTCCTCCATTGCCTGCAGGCCATAGGCATCAGCCGAATTGTGCATTAAAAACAACGTCTTGTAGGCAGACATCCTCAACTGAGCTGCATTTTCAAGGTATACCAGAGCCGCCCCCTTAAAGTCCTGCAAGGGCAAAGATTTATACATGGTTTGTTTTAAAAAGAAAAGCATAGCCGACACAGCCTCGGCTGAATATCTGTATTGCATTTTTTTCAAATCCATCAGGCTTTTATCGGAAAGCATTTTAGTAAAAAGACCTGCATCCATAATATCACCTCTGATATCAGTTGGTATCAATTTGTATCACTATAGCATCAAGTGGTAAAAAATGCAAATAGAACATTGGAGACGTTTCGTTCTGTGCCTAGATAATACCTCCCCTTCCACTTAGAGGTATGTTATAATGAAACATACGTTCTACGAATGAGGGGTACACACATGAACCGAGGAGAATTATTGGAAATCATATGCCATCGTTATCCACATGAGGAAAATAAGAAGCTTGCTCAACAACTTGGTATTAGCGAAAGTACGTTGAGGACGATTGCCAGTCGAAACGGTATACATAAGACCTTGGAATATCGAGCAATGCAACACAAAGATTTGACCGCTGCACGCAAGGAAGCCTGGGAAAACAATATAAAGCCCATGTATGTAGGCACCGTAGAGCAAAATATCATTGTGGGCAGCTTGATGGGGGATGGCAGCCTGGCTTTATATGGGCGCAGCAAAAACGCACGATATAGAGAACACGGAGCAATCGAACAATTACCTTATCGGGCCTGGAAAGCTGCAAAATTATCTCAACAGGGATTTAAACTAACTGCCAAAGGCCAGCTCATATCTCCTAGCCATCCTTATTTTACATCTCTTTACCATCTTTTTTACCCTGATGGGCAAAAGCATCTTACCCCCGATAACTTGCAAGTTCTGAATCATCCCATCGGCCTTGCCTGTCTATATATGGACGACGGCAGCCTGATCATTGATAGCTCCCGTAATAAAAACCGGGTTACCCTTTTTCCAAGAATTTATCTATATTCATTGAGCTTTAGCAAAAGAGAAAACGAATTGTTAGCCGACCATCTGCTAACTCAATTCGGGGTAGCATTTAAAACCAAAAAACATCCCGATGGAAGCGGATATATGCTGGAACTCAACCGCCGGGAAGCGGTGATCAGTTTTTTAGATATGGTAAAACCCTATGTGCTTGAGATTCCTGAAATGGCATATAAAGTTGATGTAGCCCGGCAGCTCCAAGCAGCCTCACAAAGATACGCTACACGCGGCTTTTTTATAAACATTGCACCATTAGAAACAGCTGATATTTCCTACACCAGCGATGAAATAGATAGAATAATCTATTTGAAACGGTCAGGCCTTACCGATCGGGAAATTGCAATACATATCGGACGCAGTTATTGGGGCATAGTCGATAAAATACGACGCCTAAGGCAGGAAGGACTATTATAAAGTAGGTAGCGGAGAATGAGGTCTCCGCTACGACAATAGTTTGATTCAGTTGGCTTATCTGAGCAGTTGGAGAACTGCTTGAGGTGCCTGGTTTGCTTGCGGACCATCACTTAGCTTTCACTAAATGCCAGACTATATCTTTACCCGAAACAATTAATTATTTCGGGTACCGGGTACTTCGGGGGCACCTTATCCCCTACGGGTTTCATCACCATGCAATGCGGAACTTAGATTCTCAGGTGCCTGACACCATAGCATTGTTTAAGTGGTATACCCTAGTCGTTGAACCTTCTCCAGGCTTTCGCCCCAGGAGCTCGGCTGCTGATTGTCCATTGTTCATCCCTGCTGCTTTTCGGCCTCTCACGCTTAGCCTTTCGGCTTACGTTGTAGGGAGCAGGGCTTTAGGAGGTTCCAGCAATTCACCCGGTTTGCGCCCAGGAATTACTTCCCGGGGGACCCTGCCGATAATTTACCTTAGCAGTTGAAGGACTGCCTGAGGAGCGTTATTGGCTTGAGCCAGCATAGCTGTTGCTGCCTGTTGCAGGATGTTCTGCTTGGTGAATTCCATCATTTCCTTGGCCATATCCACATCGCGGATTCTGGATTCGGAAGCCTGGAGGTTTTCTGAGGATGTATCCAGGTTCTTGATGGTGTGTTCCAGACGGTTTTGCATGGCACCAAGTTTGGAACGCTCGTTGGAGACTCTTTCTAAGGCATTATTAATCGTGGTTATGGCTGCGTTAGCGGCCCCCTGGGAAGATACACTGATTCCCGCTGTAGTTACTGCTTCTTTGGTTACAATTCCATTAGAAACGGTAGCATTGCTCGAATCTTGAGTTGTAATGGCTTGAAAATTTGCAGATGCAGCAGCAGTTATTCCACCAGCTGTGAAGCCAACAGTCATTGTAGCATCTATAGTTGTATCACCAATAATAGCACTCGTTTGATCGCGGCGAACTGTAACAGCATCTCCTATATCGGTACCACCAGCCGTTTGTAACTGAATAGTATAACTTTCCGCAGTAAATGTGGTTGATATTGTATTATTTATAGCATAATCTCCAGTACCTGCTGTCCAGGTTAAGCCATTACCAATATCCATGGCATCTGAATAAGTTGTGGAAGCGCCCCAGGTTTGTCCTCCATCAAAGGATATACTTACAGCCGTAGGGTCATTACTACCATCAACACTATCAATCTTAATTCTTAACTGCGCATCATCTGCTCCCGTATAAGCCCCGCCAATAGTACCGATAGTATCTGCTCCGCCGGTTGTTCCAGCAGCTGTGGTTGCATCTCCAGCAGTAGTTGCAGCTGTTTTAGTAGTTTCTAATTTATATGTCTGAGCTGTTAGACCGCTTCCAACCCGAGTTACAGTATTTACTCCTCCTACAGCAGTTGTATTTCCCTGGGTTACAACTTTTCCAGCAACTCCTAGGCTAGAGGCATCCATGGCATTGATAGCCAAGGATACGTTTTGGCCTGAATTAGCTCCTACGTGGAAGGTATTGCTTAAGCCACCGGCCAGAAGGTTTTGGGTGTTAAACTCAGTAGTGTTGGATATCCTGGTGATCTCTTTGGCTAGCTCATCTACTTCTGCCTGTATTTTAGCGCGATCACCGGAAGTATTCGTATCAGTAGCAGATTGAACAGCTAGCTCGCGCATCCTTTGCAAAATGGAATGGGTTTCGTTTAAGGCACCTTCTGCCGTCTGAATCAGAGAAATTCCATCCTGAGAGTTTCTGGAGGCTTGATCCAATCCCCTGATCTGGCCTCTCATCTTTTCGGAGATTGCCAAACCTGCCGCATCATCACCAGCACGGTTAATTCTATAACCGGAGCTTAGTTTCTCCAGGGATTTTTGTCCGGCAGTGTTGTTGATACCTAACTGTCTGTGAGTGTTCATGGCCATCATGTTGTGGTTAATAATCATTAAAAATTCCTCCTTGAATTTTATGCTCCCGCGTCCTTGCAGGGCAGTTCCATGACATTAGTTAGCTTATTAAGTGGTGCAGGTCGGTTTTAGTATCGACCTTTTGACTAAAAAGTTCCTGCTCCCTCCTTTACAGAAATATTTACAGGATATAGACCTGTTGGCTATATTATCGAATATAGCCAACAATGAGTAATACCCGGATAATCTGGAATATGATTCTCAATGGAGTGTTATCTATCCATATCGCCATTTTTCTTGGTTATATAGCTTGTTTTTGCAATAGAGACTTTTCTGTCGAGGAAATTGGTAACCATGTCATCCTGAGCGTTAGTGAAGGATCTTTTCCCCTTTCGAGTCGGGAAGATCCTTCGCTTTGCTCAGGATGACAGAAACATTTGCTCAGGATGACAAAAGGCTTTGCTTAGGATGACAAAAACTCTATTATTCATTAGAAGGAGAAGAGAGTAATTTATATTAACAAAAAAAATAGCGGGGGCTTAAGCCTCCGCCATTGAGTAACTGAAATATTTATTGCTGCTAACTCTGGCCCAGTTGGGAGGAGAGCCAGTTGCCTTGGCTTTGCAGCTTTTGCAGGGCTTGTTCCATAGCAGTGAATTTGTTCCAATAGCCTTCTTCGATGCTTGCCAGCCGGTCCTCCATATCTTCCAGGGTTTGGTCCATTTTGCTGATTTCTTTTCCCAGATAGCTTTCGTCGGCGCCAATGGTATTGTATCCGGCGGTGCTGGCGATAGATTCCATCTGGTTTATTAGTAACGTATCTAATTTGCGTGCAATGCCCTGGGACTTAGTATCTTCGGAATCCTGGTTGAAAAGTTTCATAACTCCATCCATGTCTTTGGTTAAGGCTTCACGCAGTTTTTCCTCATCAACATACAGCTTCCCGTTTTCTTTCCAGTTGGCCGAGGTGGTAATACCAATAGAACTTAAGGTATTATAATCTGAATCATTATCGACGGCGCTACTCATGGTCATGCGCAGCTCGCTGTAGGTGGAACTAAGCAGGGAATCGGCACGGAAAAGGCCGCTGCGGGCTTTTTCTTCCCATTTTTTGATATCTTCTTCCTTCATCTCGGATTTTTGTTCATCGGTTAACGGATTATAAGTACGGTAGCGCTTTTCGTTTAATTTAGTTCCTACATCTGTCATGATGGTATTGTACTGCTCAACGAAAGATTTGATTTGGTCTACAACCGAATCAATGTTTTTGCTTACCGTAATATCGGCTGTGGTCCCTTCCTTTTTCAAGGTCATATTGATCCCATACAAACTGATCTGGTTCGAATCATAACTAAGGGACTGCCCATTGAATTCTATTAATGCATTCCGACCCTTGACAGGACTTGTTACGGTATCCAGTCCCATTTTGGCAAGTATGGTGCCATCACCGGTACCGGCACTTATATTGAGCTCTGCCTTTTCTCCGGTAGCTTTGGACATAAGAAAAACCTTTTTCAGGTTGTCGTCATACATAGCGCTGACACCGCTTTTGTCCGAACTAAGATTGATCCTGTTCAGTACATCATAAATTGTATCGGCAGCAGTCACATTGATCTCTACTTCCTCGGTTCCTTCTCCGCCTTTGATTTTAAAACTTCCTTCTGTAAAACCGGTACTTAGATCTACTTCATTGGATACTACTGAAGCTCCTTTGGCTAATTGGGTAACCTTTACCGAGTAAGACCCCTCCAGGGTCTGGACTCCGGCTGTAGCACTAAGCACACTCTCGTCCGAGGAACTTACTGTTTTAGCTTGGAAGGTGCCCTGCAGCTTCAGGTTAAATACATTCTTCTCCCGAAATGTCCTCAGGTTGTTATTGATGGAACGGTAGTCATCCCGTTTCCATTCCAGCAGGGTCTTTTGCTGGAACTGGCGGTCTACTTTGGAAGTTTCGATTTTCATGAGGTCTTTTATTATGCTTTCGGTGTCGAGACCGCTGGCTAAACCGCTGAAACGTATAGGGTCTATGTAGCTCATCGGCTTTCCTCCTTTCGAATAGCTAGAGGGAGAGCGGAAGCTTTAAACCTCCGCTGCACGTTTTAGATATCCTGTAACTTTTTTAGTTGTTCGGCGGTGGGAAGGTTTTGCAGAGCTTCCCGGTTGGCCGCCTGGATTTCGTCGTAGATTTCTTTACGATGGACGCTTAAGGAGCGAGGGGCGTTAATGCCTAATTTGATTATGTCGCCCTGTACGTCTACTACGGAGATTTCAATATTGTCCCCGATGATTATGCTTTCGCCTTTGCGTCGGCTGAGAATAAGCATTATTTTCCCTCCTCTTTCACCTTTTGGTCTGCGGGGAAAAGGAGGTGCTTAGTTTTATAATCGGGTTGGGAAGAAATAAACTGAAGTCCTTTTTGGCGATTCATATTTATAATTACGGGAGCCATAAGGTTGGCCGTGGACTGTCGAAAGTCTTCCGGAACCGAAATTATGGCGTAAACAGCCAGATTCTTTTCATGGTCTTGTGCTTCAATTTTATCTATTTCTTCATCCGGCAAATCTATCTGATACCCGGGGAAAAAAACAAAAGGATCAGCCATGAGCAGACAAAGCCGGCTGTTGTTTACAGACTGCAGATAGCAAAACGGGCCTTCTTCCAGGGGAATGAGAATGAATTCTTTTTCTTCTTCGAAGGCAGGTATGCCTTCGGGGAATTGTATTATCCGGGCGGGATCGATATCAATATTCCCCAGGGTCTGGCTATGGATAATCATGGGGTGCCTCCTTTTTTAGACGGTGAATTTTTGTGGTTAGTCTTGGAAAATACCTCCGGCCCTGAAGCCCGCTCCTAACGTCGGGGCTGTAGGGCCTACTACGGGTTTTTATAAGGGGGTGTCCCCTCATTCCCGCTGCGGCCCAAGTATCCTCGGAGGCCTCTTGCGGGTTTTTTATACCACCTGGTTCAGGCGGCTTTCTTCCCAACTAATATTAATATAATTCTTCTGTCGGAGATAAGCGTTGACTTGACCCCGCTGTAAATTACTGTCGACTTGGCCCCGATGCAACTGCAGGTCTACCGTGCCCTGATCCAGATTGATATTTACCGGGTATAAATCAAACCAGATATCCGGCCTTTGTTGGGGTATGAAGGTTACGTTATAGTCAACGCTGTCATCCATGGAAGCCGCTGCAAGTTCAGGAATTGAATTTCCATTCTCTATTCCAGCCAGGTAATTGCCGTCTGACACGATGCGGTCAACCGCGGCCGCAACATCTGAGCGGGCCAGGTCAGCACAATACCAGGCAAAATCCAGGGGCTTGCGCCGGCCGGCATCGGCAAAGCATTTGGTCTGGTCAATATGAATAACCGGCCGTTTTGATTCCATCTTAAGCTGCGGCTCTTTTATGGCCAGTTCAACCGCCGGAAGCGTAGTCTTAAGATTTAGAAACGGCTTTTTAATATCAAGTCCGATTTTAGCATATTGCTGATCGATACGTAGTTGGAGCATGGTATATTCCTTTTCTTTTTTAGACGCTGATATTCTATGTCCTCAGGTTTGGATTTTCCATGTTATTCTCTACACCGGCCTGAAGGGCTATCGCCCTGTAGACCGGGCTACGGTTCTATTCTTTAACTCAGGAAGTCGACCAGGGTGGGCTGGATGATGCGGGCACCAGCAGCCAGGGAAGCCTTGTAGACATTTTCCTGCATTTTTAAATTCATAATGACTTCGGCTATGTCGGCATCTTCGACCTGTCCCAGCAGGCCGGCATAAGAGGTCTGGGTCGATTCCAGCCGATTCTGCTGCAGTTCCAGACGGTTGACCTTGGCACCAATCGTGGAACGCCGGAGCAGCAGGTCATCCAGTTTATCATCAATATCTCCCAGTTTGGCCTGAATGGCATCTGTATCCATATTCTCGATGTCGGTGGCCAGTTCATCCATAAGGGCAAAAAGGCCCTTTTTGGTGGTGAAGGTCACCGCAGGATCTGCATCCCCCATGGTTCCGACCTGCAGATTGATGGTGGAGTCGAAACTTTGCCCGAGATCATCTTCCGAGAAAAATTTTAGATCTATAGTTTTATTATCAAGCGCACCTGCCTTGAAATTAAATGTGCAGGCAGCATTACCGCCACAATTAATAGTCACCTGGCTATCACCTGCGTCAACGGCAGCAGTAACATTTAAAACTTCCCGGTCGCCCACGGTCAGTGTGCTGGTATCAGCAGGGGCCTGCAATGATAACACTAGCGGATCGCTTCCGCCGGTTTCTATCTCTACCGCAGTTGCCCCGTCGGTGGAATCCAGGGTAAATTCGCCGGTATGGCGGCTGTAAGTTCCATCCGCATTATATTCATGGGCAACATAAGAGTAGATTACATTGTTGCCGTTGATTCCTGCCACGGTCAGCTCAATGGAAGCATTCTGATCAGTTACCGTATTGGTTGCATCAAGGCCGCTGCTTCCAAATATACTGGTGGCCCCCTGTTTTACATAATGGTCGGTGCTGGTGAGACCAGCACCGGTCCCGGCAGTTAAAACTGAGGTAGTGATATCATAGCTTCCACCCTGTAAATTCTGCGCGTTTAACTGTTTGATTATATTGGTATCAGTTATTTGTATATCTTTCTGGTAGGGTTCGGTGCCAATAAAGAAATCCTTGGTTTTAAGATTAATCGGTATTTTGACATCAGTGCCGATCTCCAGTTCCAGGTCTTCATCATTGCCCAGCCATTTGTCTCCCTGACTGGGGGCTTCGGTAACATTGCGTCCGCCGAAAATGTATTTGGTCCCATAGGTGGTATTGGCTATCATTTTAAGCTGGCCGTTCAGTTCTCTGATTTCTGCGGCGACCGCCTGTTCGGCGCTCTTGTCATTGGTGCCATTGGCAGCTTGAACCGTTAGTTCCCGTACCCGGAGCATAATCTGGTTTATGTTGTTAAAGGCGGAGTCGGTGGTTTCCATGAAGTTAATGGCGTCACCAATATTGCTGATATACTGCTCACCCTGGGTGATGCTGGTTCTTAAGCGCAGGGATCTGACCAGGCCCGCCGGATCGTCGGAGGGCAAATTAATCTTCCGGCCGGTGGATAACTGACGCTCCCATTTGGCCATCCCCCACATATTGTTAAACAGGTCTCTCTTCAGGGTGTTGATCATCATGTTATTAGTTATGCGCACTTTAATCACCTACCTAATATTTCTATCTTCTTAGCGGCCTACCACTCCGAGGCGGTTGATGAGGACGTCCAGCAGTTCGTCAATCGCGGTAATATGCCTTGCTGCCGCGTTATAAGCCTGCTGGAATTTTATCATGTTAGTCATTTCTTCATCCAGAGAGACTCCGGAAAGATTCTGACGCTTATTTTCCAATTCGGAAAGAAGATTGGTCTGGTTCGTCACCATGCGGTCGGCTTCCTGGCTTTTGACCCCTACGGTAGCAGCCAGGCCGCGCCAGTAGTCATCAGTGGTGGCATCTTTAACCTGCATGGTTTTATAGTCTTCGCCTTTACCGATGAAGTCTTTTATCCCGGCAAATTTGCTGTCGTCGGAACTAAAGGTAAAGCTGGCTTCTGTAGCGGCCTCATTGGAATTTACCATTACTTTTACTTTTCCATTCAATAGGGAGTTATCTATGGCATTCTGGATCCCGGCCTGAATAGCTGCCCAGTCATCTCCTGCCCCAACAGCATATTGAAGCTTATACACCTGTCCGCCATATTCAACCGAGAAACTCAAGTTTGTGCCTTGAAGAGCAGATAATTCCTTATTGCCAGTGGTTATTGTTAATGCCTCACTATTCAATGATTGCTTGAGCTGGGCAATAGCCAGGGCATTGGCTCCATCTCCAAAATTATTTTTGGTACCGTCGGCGTTCCAGGTAGGTGCGGCGGCGGCAGCGATATTCTTGCTATCATTAATAATCAAGCTATTGACCGTCATGTTCCGGGCCCAGTAGTCGTAACTATCCACCGGCTCCGGAGGCATTTCAAAGAAATTAGTATTGTCCGCCTGACTCGATTTATTGTTGAGGCTGTAACCATTTTTATGAATTTCATTGGTCTTCATTACAATGGTTTTGGCCAAGGTATTTAACTGGGAAATTAAATTAGGGATAGTCTCGGTATATTCGGAAGGGGCACTTTCCTTATCAAGTTCAGTCTGGCCCCTTAAGTCCAGCAACCCGCGCAGCTGACCGCTGTCAATGGTGGCTTTGACGCCGGTGTCGGCCCATTCCACCAGATACATACCATTTTTGTCGACCTCGGTAGTCAGTTGGTTGTAAGACACTCCTTCTACCAGGGTGCGTCCGCCCAACTGTACCGAAACCATGTTTTTGCTGTCGATATTTATCTTCGTATCTGCCAGTTCACTGAGCTGGTCCAGGAGCAGGTCCCGTTTGTCCAGCAAATCATTAGGCTGTTTGCCGGCAATGGTCAGAGCCAGAATCTGCTGATTCAAATCCCTTAATTGCAAAGCGCTGGAATTGATTTGATCCACACATACTTTCACATTGGCATTAGTATCTTCACGCAGTTCTTGCAACTGGCTGTAAACATGCTGGAAAGTATCCGCCAATGCCTCGCCTCGCTGGGCAACCACGGAGCGAACGGAATCACTCTCGGGACTGCCGGATAAATCCTGCCACGACTGCCAGAATTGATCCATAACTGAGCGCAAGCCATTATTGGAAGGTTCGCTCAGTATGACCTCTATTTTATCCAAACCGGTCTTGACTGAGTTCCAGTAACCGGAAGTTTTATTTTCATTGCGAATCTGATTATCGGTGAAAGCATCCCTGATCCGGTTTATTCTGGTAACCTCCACCCCGGTGCCAATCTGGCCCGGTCTGCCATCCGAGTTCAGGGTAGGTGCATACCAGGGGGTAGTAGTGACGACCTCCCCCACCTGCCGGGTATAACCAGGGGTGTTGGTATTGGCAATGTTATGCCCGGTGATGTTCAGAACCGTTTGATTCATCATCACCGCTCGTTTACCGATTTCAAGTCCCAAAAAAGTAGTCATGATTTAAAACCTCGCTATCGTAAACTCATTTCTTAGGCTGCTCAAGGTGGGAGCAGTGCCTTAAGGGGCTGGGGGTTTTCGTGGTGTATTCTGCACCGGCCTGAAGGGCTATCGCCCTGTAGACCGGACTACGGGGTTACTCTTTTCTGTAGCCTGCCCTACGGCCCCGACGTTAGGAGCGGGCCTCAGGGCCGGGGGATTTCCGTGGTGTATATTGCACCGACCCCTTACCACCACCGTAGGAGGCCCTACGGTCTGTCATTCTGAACGTTAGTGAAGAATCTTTCCATCTCGGAACTGAAAGATCCTTCACTTCGTTCAGGATGACATCATTGCGCCGGCCTACAGGGCCGGGGGTTTTTGAATTAAGCCTTTTTATCGAGAATGCTTATATGGGGACGCAGGGGGTCTTCCTCGGATTGAAGGCCTTTTTCAGAATAAGTCCCGGCCACATCTCCATATAAGACCGACTGTATCTCATCGATATAATTCAATGATTGATTAATCAGATCATTATTGTTGGAATTGATAACTCGCAGGCGGTCGAGATTATAACTCAGCCGCTCTATTTCATCCTTGCAAGCACCATACGAGTCGGAATGTTCCTCCTGCAATTTTTCCAGTATGACTGCAACATTTAATTTATCCGGGGCAATCCCCCAGCGGGAGGCAATTTCCTCCTGTAACTTAAAGCGGGCACCTTCCAGTTTCTCCAGATTGGAAACAGTGATGCCCTCTTTTTGTATCAGTTTATCCAGTTCTTGGACTCGTCCGGATATTATCAGCTGCTGCTTGGCCTGCCCCACCTGCACCAGCGTATCCAGTATCTGATTAATACGGGCAGTCGTATCAGTAAAAGCCGGAAGCAGCTTATTCATAGTATCACCTTTCTTACACCAGGGTATCAACGATGGCCCGGGATATCATTTTTTCAGCTACTTCATCCGAGTTGATTTCGTAGGTACCGGCCGACATACGCTCTTTTAACTCATCGACTTTATCAGTACGTATATCCTCGGCCTGTTTGATAGCCTGCAGAGCGCGCTGTTTTATGCGGCTCTCGCCTGAAATGGCTAGTTCATCTTTATTAAACTTTTGTTTAACCTCTTTAGTTTTGTTTACGGTATCATTGCTGACCGTTTTAGCATAAGTTTTTAGAATATTTTGGACCTGGGTATTAGAGATTATCATTTAGTATCACCTCTGACATTTATGTCTAATTATTATTTCGCATAATAGAAGAAGGCCCTTAAAGGGCCTCATTCTGTTTCTTGTATATTATGCTTTATCATACTGCTATAACCTCTTATTTTCTGTCATATCTATTATTTATCCCGGTCCTGATTTTTACTATTTAATATATGCATTTTGTCATTACGCCCGCTGCCGGAATTTTCCCTCGGAGCACGGGAAGTGCTGCCGGAAATAGCATCACGGATCTCATTGTTGATCTGTCCCAGGCATGAATCACACAGGCGCCCGCTGGAAATGCGGCGTCCACACCTTTCACATTCCATTATTTCAGTAAATCCCTTGGATTGAAGACGGCCGTCCCGTAGGAACTGGAGTATTTTTTCTTCTTCGATACCGGTTGCATCTGCTACTTCAAATACGCTGGCGCCGGGGTTGTCTCTGACATAGCGTCTGACTATATTGTATTGGTCTTCTTCCTTTTTCAGACACTTACTGCACAGATTCCGACCCTGATATGCGAAAAGCCGACCGCATTCAGCACAATTTCTTAGCTCTGCCATAGCTCTCCCTCCTGATCAATGCGAATACACGAACGTCATTATTACTTTTTTAAAATCCTTTGCCGGTAGCCCAGGTTATTACAGAAACCCGTTCTGCTCCGCCTTCAAGCAATACCCGGGTGCATTCCCGGCTGGTGGAACCGGTCGTAAACACATCATCTACCAATAATATATTTTTTCTATAAACTTTTGCTTTGTCCTTTATAGCAAAGGCAAAAAGAAGATTTTTTTCCCGTTCCTCCCGTGAAAGTTCTCGCTGGGAAGGAGTTTCTTTTATTCTTACCAGAGAATGGGCGTCCATTTTAAGCCGCAGCTTATTAGCGATTTGTTTGCCCAGTACTTCAGTCTGGTTAAAGCCTCTTTGTTTGAGGTTGCCTTTGGATATGGGCACCGGCACCACCATATCAATAGGCCAGAAGCGAGGTTCGTCTTTTACTGCCGCAGCCATCATTTGGCCCATTCTGGTACCGAAATATTTACGCCCCATGAATTTAAAAATTTTTATGGCCAGGCGGTAAGAATCCTGATAAGGTCCTACGGCCCGGGCTATATGAAAAGGAGGAGAACTGTTTACACATTCCCGGCATAAGAAGCCATCCCCCGTCTCTAAATATTTGCCGCATTTGTCACATATAGGGAGGCAATCTTTCAAAGATTCCATATTTTGCTGGCAGCTATCACACCACGGCTGGTTGCTGTTGATTTTGGCCGGCTCCCGGCAAATGCAGCATTGTGATTGAGGAATTATTAAATCTAACAACAAATTTATCATCGCTGGCACCTTCTAGAATTCTACATTTCCGAGTTTTAGCCCAGATTTCCATATATTATATCATAAATATGTAGCCGTGGGGTTTATTGGGGCAGGCAAACAGACTTTGTCTTTACTTAGTATAATATCAAAAAATCTGTTTCTTCAAGGGCATAAGGAGAGTAAGAATATTTTTCAAAATTTGCTTGTCACAGGCATGAGGGGGTGGTACAGAGAATGGAAGGGTTGTGGACCATGATGCGGGCTATGATGCCTGCGCTTGTTTCCCCACTGGTAAAGTTTTCGATTATAAGCCGGTCCCTGGTGCCAAGTCTTCTCAACGCCTGACGGATGCACATCTCTACTTCTTCGTCGTCATCCACTTGCAGCCTGACCACATTAACCGGTGGTACGGGTTTCATTCTGCTGCCCCGGATGAGACAAAGCATCATGATGAGCCAGATGGCAAAACATACCGATTTCAGAATTATAACCATATGCAACCTCCTTCCCCTGCTATATAATATGCCGGAAAGAGGTTAAGTAATCACTTTTATGTTAAAAAGGGGTGGAAACAGCTGCAGAATCGCACTCAGCGGGCAACGGACGTTCGCTTAAGAAAAAGGCCGGCCGGTATACGGCATAACATGGGGAAACGAGCGCCGGCCCTGAAGCCCGCTCCTTACGTCGGGGCTGTAGGGCCTCCTACGGAGGGGGGTAAGGTGTGCAAATTCAGAAGGACAACGGGATAACCATGGGGAGACGAACCCCCCAGCCGGAGGCCGGTCTATGCCCTGCGGGTACAACTGATGTTCCCTTGCGGTCACTATTAAGGACGCAGGCCGGTGCAGAGTTGCCATTATGTCATCCTGAACGAAGTGAAGGATCTTTCGACCTCCGAATCGGGAAGATCCTTCGGCTTTGCCTCAGGATGACAAAAGAACTGTTATTCATAACGATGACATCAAGGCTTTTGCGATGGGGACATTCCCCGTTAGAGGTGTGTCCCCGTACCTTAAATCGTCAGGGCCGTAGGGCCTGCTGCGAGGTATGGCATGTGGGGCTACTCTTCTTCCACGATATGATTTTTGAGGGCAAAGATAGCAGCCTGGGTTCTGTCCTTAACGTTTAGTTTTCTAAAAATGCTGGTAAGGTGGTTTTTGACCGTCTTCTCACTTATAAACATGGCATCTGCCATTTCTTTGTTGGTGTTGCCTTTTACCAGTAAATCCAGAACATCAATTTCGCGCCGGGTCAGCCTGACCTCGCCCGTCTTCTTTTCAGGCCGGGTCAGTTCCCGTACCAGCCTGCTCGCTACCCGGGGATGGATCACCACTTCGCCATCCATGACCCGGCAGATGGTATCGATAAGCTCACTGCCGGCCACATCTTTCAAGACATAAGCTGATACTCCGGCTTTTACCATCTCTACAACTTCTTCGTCTTCATAAATAGTTAAAGCGATAACTTTAGTGTCGGGCAATTCCCTTTTGATAACTTTGGTGGCGACAATGCCATTTGTCCCGGGCATATTTACATCCATTAGTATTACATCCGGTTTCTCTTTGCGGGCTACATTGATCGCGCCCTGCCCGTCTCCAACTTCCGTAATTATTTCTATTTTGGGATCAAGCTCTAATAGCTTGATCAGGCCCTCCCGTACCAGGGCATGATCATCCGCCACCAGCACCCTGATTCTTTCGTTCATCGTTTTGCCTCCTCTTCAACCGGAACCTTTATAATTACCTGTGTACCTGAACCGGGTGCCGACAATATATCAATCTCACCACCCAGGAGTTCGACACGTTCTTTCATTCCTATAATGCCATAGCTTTCACCGGTTTCCTTTTCGACGGAACCGGTCTCAAATCCCCGTCCATTATCTTTGATTATCAGGGTGAGTATCTCGCCTGTATCTTCCAGTTTCACCAGGGCTTTGCTTACCCCGGCATGTTTCCTGACATTGGTAAGCGCTTCCTGGACCAGCCGGAAGAGGGCAATTTCAAGGGTAAGATCATATTTTTTCTCTGTACCGAAAATCACAAAATCTATATCGAAGTTATATTTAGCTTCGTAATCGTTAAAATAATCTTTTAAAGTCCTGATCAGACCGGAATCATTTACCAAGGTAGGTTTGAGTTCAAACATTATACGTCTGATATCGGTCAGGGTCTCCCGCCCCATCTCCTTAATGCTCTCCATTTCCGGAAGAACACGTTCACCGTTATTCCGTATCAGCTGGCCGATGAGATCCAGTCTAATAAGCATACTGGCAATCCCCTGGGCCGGCCCGTCGTGCAGATCACGCGCAATGCGGCGGCGTTCCGATTCCTGGGATTGGATTATCCACATACCCATCTGCTGTTTCCGGAAAGCCTGTCCCACTGATTCCGATATTTTTTGGACATTTCCCTGCAAAATATGTAAGGCTGTTCCGGTATTATTCAGGAACGTATCTGCCTTATGGGCAATTTGCCTGAACTGCTTGAGCTGACGCAGCACTTCATCCCTTTGTTTACGGACAAAAATTTCTTTCTGCCTTAAATTAGCCAGCTCCATCTGCAAATTCTGAGCATTAGTATAAACCTGTTTTATGTCATTTTCGGAAAAGGAACGAAAATTGCTGCTTACCTCCACCAGCCGCAACCGGGCCAGTTTCTCCAATTTTTCAGTTTTATCCACCAGCTTGATTATTTCCTGAACTTCCTGGTTGATTCTTTCTGCTTCGGTTTCGAGGTAAAGGCAATGCTTCTGACAATCCTCAGCAATATCAAAAATGTTGTTACGTCCCTGTTGCAGCGTATTCACGAGTTGGGATAGAACAACGTCAAGTTTTTGCGATTGTTCAGGTCCTATTTTGTCTACATCTAACATACTTTCGTCATCGTTCACATTTATCCTTCCTCATTCGAAATATTTATTCTTTTCTTCAATTAATTCGCAATATACTGGGCAAACAGAGGGACGTTCTTTTTGTTGGCTGACTCGACGGGCCTTTTGTCAGCCAACAAAAAGAACGTCCCTCTGTTTGCCCCTCCTACAGTCCTAAATTATCGAGTATTTCTTTTTGGATACATTTCAGCATGCGTTCACTGAAGGTTTCGACATATACTCTGAATACCGGTTCCGTGCCGGAAGCTCTTACGGCCAACCAGCTTCCGTCTTCCAATTCTATCTTTTTGCCTTCCGCATCATTGCCGCCGGTGACTTTGAGACCGGCTACGTGTCTCGGATTGAATGTATTCATTTTTTCTACTATGGCATCCTTGTCCTGAGGCTTGGTTCTGATGTCTATCCGTTCACTGAACATATCGCCATACTCGGCTGAAAAATCCTGACTTATATCAGGCAGTCTCTTACCGGTCACCGCCAGCATTTCTACCGCCAGCAGGCCGGCCAGAATGCCGTCCTTTTCCGGTATATGCCCGAATATGCTCAGGCCTCCGCTCTCTTCTCCCCCTAACATGCAACCCTTTTCACGCAGGCATTCACCTATATATTTAAATCCGACCGGAGTTTCGATCACGGTAAGTCCGTTCTGGCGGGCTACCCGGTCCAGCATGTGCGTGGTGACGGCGGACCGGCAGACCGGTCCCCGGAAAGTACGGGTTTTTATAAGATGGTCCAGGAGCAGATACATAAAATGATTGGGAGTGACAAATTCACCGTTGTTGTCCACGATGCCGAAACGATCTGCATCTCCGTCCAAAGCCAGGCCGATGTCAGCCTCAGAATTGACCACCATCCGGCTCAAAGCCGACAGGTTGGCGGCGGTAGGTTCCGGCAGCTGCCCTCCAAATAATACGTCCCGGTAATTGTTTAAAGTTTTGACCTCACATCCCAGTTCACTCAGGATACGGTCCAAATAACCTATCCCGGCTCCGTACATCGGGTCTATCACTACTTTAAGCTTGCGGTCGGCAAAATGTTCCGGCTGGATAAGTTTTAAAAGGTGGTTAATGTAATCTTTTTCGATATCTATTTCTTTTACTAAATCTAACTGACCTGCTTCCTCCAAATCCAGTTCATATAGACGGCCGTTAGCCAGAACACGATTTACTTCCTCTTCAATAATCGAAGTAATATCCGGCATGGCCGGTCCGGCGTAAATGGGAATAAACTTGATGCCGTTGTACTGCGGCGGGTTGTGACTGGCAGTGATCATTACCGCACCGCCGGCATCCAGCAAACGCACGGCAAATGCTGTCACCGGCGTGGGCATGGCTTTGTGGGGCATATATACTTTAATCCCGTTCCCGACCAGGACCCGCGCGCAATCACGGGCAAAATCCTCTGACAGAAAACGATTGTCATAACCCAATACGATACCTTTTTTGTTAAGGTTATTACTTGTTACATAATTGGCTATGCCCTGGGCCACGACCCGCACCGCGGCAAAAGTAAAATCACGGGCAATGATAGCCCTCCATCCGTCCGTTCCAAATTTTATATCAGGAATCATAAGTATCCTCCTTAAAATCTTGCCTGAGTAGTTCGGGAGAGGCCGAAGCCTCTGTTTTCTTCCTTTCCTGCTCGGTTCGGTTGCGGTCCTAATTCAACTGTGCACCGATGCGGGCATATAGAAAGTCCTTGATCACCCTGACTATCCGGCGAGAGGCATGGCCATCACCGTACGGGTTTACAGCATGCGCCATCTTTTCGTATTCAGCCGGCTCAGTAATTAACGTCCTGGCTGTCTGATATATCTTATGCTGATTGGTTCCGACCAGTTTGACCGTCCCTGCCTGCAAAGCTTCCGGACGTTCGGTGGTATCTCTTAATACCAGTACCGGTTTGCCCAGTGACGGCGCTTCTTCCTGCATTCCGCCGGAATCGGTCAATATAAGATAGGATGCATTCATCAAATTAGCAAAAGGTTCGTAGTCCAGGGGTTCGATCAAATGAAAGTGTTCCCGTCCTCCCAGCATTTCATAGGCAATATCCCGCACAACCGGGTTTTTGTGTACCGGAAAGACTACCTCCAGATCGTCGAATTCTTCCATCAGGTCAATTAAAGCCCGATAAATGTTACGCATACTCTCGCCCCAGTTTTCCCGCCGATGGGTAGTTACCAACAGAATGCGCCGGGTAAAGTCGATACGATCGAACTCTTCCCCGAAAGTATAATGGTCCTTTACGGTAGACATAAGAGCATCAATAACAGTATTTCCTGTTACCCATATTTTAAAGCTGGCTGTAGATTCCGCCAGTAAATTTTCCCGGGCTACATCAGTGGGAGCAAAGTGAAGTTCAGTTATTCTTCCCGTGAGAGTGCGGTTCATTTCCTCGGGATAGGGAGAATAGCGATTGCGGGTACGCAAACCGGCTTCAACATGTCCGACCGGTATGCGCTGGTAAAAAGCTGCCAGAGAGGCGGCAAAGGTCGTGGTGGTATCGCCGTGTACCAGAACCAGATTAGGTTTTTCACGTTCCAGGATCTCTTTTAGTCCGTTCAGTACGCCGGTAGTTATACTGTACAGGTCCTGCTTGGTTTTCATAAGGTCCAGATCGTACTCCGGTTTAATATCAAAAAGATGCAGCACCTGATCCAGCATTTCCCGATGCTGGGCCGTTACTGTTACGATTGTTTCTATATCATCGACCTTTTTAAGTTCTTTAATAACCGGCGCCATTTTAATGGCCTCGGGCCGGGTGCCGAATACTACCATGACTTTTCCCAGATGCATAAATTATCTCCTTCCACTTTTTGACGTGTTCATCATCATAGTAATATATCAACGGGGTTAAGTCAAAAGGTAAGGAGAGGCATGGGACCGGTGGAACCGGCGTAGCAGAGACTTAAGCCACCACTGCGCATACAGAAGCAGGGTGACGTTGCTTTTGGAAGGCGGGACAGTGTCCCACTTTACCATGCGATTTTAAATTTTAAGGCAGCGTTGGTTACGATTCTTTCGAGCTCAACCAAACCATTTTTAATTTCATAGAGTTTATCGTCGATAGCCACTACTCCGCTGGCGGCCAGTTTGCTGACCGGGTTCCAGAAGTGGAGACTGACCATAGTTTTTTCCCCGGGCTTGCCTTTATGGGGAACAGCAGTGATCAGATAACGGTTATCCGGTGCAGATGCAATAACCGGTTCGGCGGCGGCATCTATCCGGGCGCTCAGGGTACAGGTGGATTTCTCCAGACCATAAGTATTCAAATCAGGCGGGCTGGCTACCACGACTTCCCAGGTGCCGGGAAGCGGAGCGACATAAGTCAGATCCGCGGTGTTATTACCGCCCTGTCCGGCATAGCTGCTGATATCCTGAATTCCATCCGGAGAGACGACGTACATCCGCACCCGGCCTTTGTCCCGTACCGCCAGGTTGATGGCAAACTTATCCGTCCCCTCGGGAATCTCAAAGAAATAACGCTTGAATTCACCCGCGTACAAGTTACGGGTATCTTCATATTTATTGTCTTTTTCGGCCAGGCGGCAGGGTACTATTACTGCCTGCAAAACAGCCAGATCCCAACCTGGTGTACGCACATCGTCCGCCACCAAAAAATCGCTGTACAATCCGGCTTCCTTAATGTCATCGAAAGACAGGTCGATATTGCGTTCGCCCCCGGCCGGTATCTGCACGGTATTTTGTTCCGGTTTTATCCAGGCGGAAAGACCTCCTAAAGCCAATTCACTGTTTATAGTGGAATTATTAGTAATCTTCAAATTAAGTTTGCCCGGTTGCAGCGAACGGGTATATAAACCTTTGCCGTAGCCATAACCCGGGGTATATTCCGAAACCGTGTAATACAAAGGATCATCGTCCAGATTCTTTATCTCATCCCAGGCGCGCAGAAGATTTATCGCTCCATAGCCTTGTTCCACCGGCTGCAATCCTTCCAGAGGTACGGCTCCCCCCAGCAGCGACATCCATATTGAGCGGGGGTCGTCGCGGTAAAGTTTATGACTTACCGCATCCATTAACAGGGCTGCGGCGCCGGCCACATGAGGAACTGCCATGCTGGTGCCCTGATCCAGCCGGTAAGGCTGCTCCTTCCACATCGGGCAGGTGGAAACTGCGCTCCCCGGGGCCACCACTGTGGGAGAAGCAGTTCCGTCCGGACCAGGTCCCACTGAACTGACATCCAACAAGGTATCTCTGGGCACATCACATCCATAATTGTAATGCCACATCTGGGGCGTACCGTAAGCACCTACGCTTAAAAAGTTTTTAATAGTCGCCGTGTCCGCCACCGTACCCAAACCGGGACCATTATTACCAGCCGCCACACAGAAAAGCACTCCCTGGGTCTTCCACAGATTCCCGGCCAATTCAACCAGCTCGGCTTTTTCTTCCGCCGATAATTTATACTGGCCCATGCTCAGTACCGCTATCTTGGCCCCCCGCTGGACCGCCAGGTTCATAGCCAAACGCAGATTTTTCAAGGTTGCCTGACCATTGCCATCCATGATTTTAATCGCCAGCAATTGTGCTCCCGGGGCTATACCTTTGATCCTGCCGTTGGCAGCAATAATTCCCGCTACTTCGGTACCGTGCCCCAGTGCATCAAAGCCCAACCGGGCATACTGACCGTCAGCCGCTAATTCGCTTAATACAACATTAAACAATTGTTTATTCGGTCCAACAATTGTTGCGACCTGATTTGATTCCCGGTAGATTTTAAGCGGAGTCTCGTCGAGAATGCCGCCATCCGCATCCAGATCAATATAAACCGTATCAAATTTATCCAAATGTTCAGCAGCCGTCGCAACTATCAACAATTTGCCTTCCGGCAGCAGAGCCTGGATCTGTTCGGGCAGACGGCTCTTATCCAAAAAGCCATAACGGAAAACCTGATTATGGTTTACAATTCCGTGCACGTCGACTTTCTTGCCCTCCGCCACCAATGTACCATCAGGAGCGCCGGAGGTATAATTAAGTTCAACTTTGCCTTCATCGGTCAAATCAATGAAATCTACTATTTTAGTGTAATTATCCGGCGTCTTTTTTAAATCCGGGTGTCCGGCATCGATTCCGCTGTCAATAACCGCTACCAGCTGCCCGCGACCGCTGGCCCCGGTCTTGGCCGTAAAAGCATCCGCTTTCATGGCATTGCGGGAAATATCCAGGCTGGCCCCCGGATCGTCGATAAACTCCTGCTGCCGTCCCAAAATGTCCAGCTCACTTTGCCAGGCACTGATGTTATCACTAACACTCGTTCCGGCATAATCAGGCAGCCGGGTAAGGGTCATGCTCACATTGGGACTATCATTTGCACCGGTAAGCATAACGTAAGCCAATTGACCGCTGCTGTTTACATCAAAATAAGCCGGGGCAGGAAAATTCAATTCGGTAACCGGTTCCGCACTGGCCTGGTTGTAGACATACATATTCCGGGCCAGCTGGAAAATCTGTTCTTTTCCGTTAAGCGTGACAAAGACCTGGTGCTGTGACAGGTCCATACTTTTTATGATTCCATAGAAACGGAAGCGGTCGCCCTTATAGTCCAAAAACTGCTCAAACAGACTGGCCGCTTCGGCCCGGGTGATGTTCTGGGATGGACGGAAAGTACTGTCAGGGTAGCCTTTGACCAGGTTGATCTTCCCGGCATAAATGACAGCATCCCGCGCCCAGTCTGAAATTTCACCGGCATCGGAGTAATCACAGGTTTGGGCCTTTTGGGAGTAGTCCAGTGAGTTGATCAGCATGGTTACCGCTTCTTCGCGGCTTATCTTGTTTTCCGGGTTGAAATTGCCCTGCTTGTCGCCGGCGGTGATCGTTAGTTCCCGGGCCAGCTCAATATAGCCTTTACCCCAGGCGCTGGCATCATCGTTGAATGAAGCCTTGCCCTTTTGCAACTGCCGGGCTTCCTCTTCTTTGTGGATGGCATTGACCAGCATCACTATAAACTCCTGCCGGCTGATATAACCCTGGGGATGGTAGTAACCATCGGGATAGCCGTTAATAATGGCACGGCTATATAGATGGTCTATCTGGGGACGCGCCCAGTATCCCACCGTGTCGGGAAAAGCCATAGCTGCCGGTACCGCCAGTATCACGAACAATAAACTCATTAAAATTATGTAAAATAACCGTTTCATAGGAATCCTGCTTTCAACGTGTTATCAAGAACGTATGTATAAAGGGTTTACATGTCATCCTGAACTTTAGTGAAGGATCTTTCCCCTTGCGAAGCGGGAAGATCCTTCGGCTTGGCCTCAGGATGACAATTACCGGGCGAGGCCGTGCATGACGAGGTCGGTTAACTGGACAGAGACTTCGGTCGGGTCGATTTGCCAGTTTTCCAAGCCTAAGGGGACCCAGAGGGAATGTAATACCCCGCTGACCATTAAAACCGCCAGATTTACATCCACGTCCTTTATTTCGCCACGATCAATTCCTTCCTGAATCAATGCCTTCATATGTCCCTCTTTCTGTTTATGTATTTTAAATGACCATTCTTTCAGTTCCTGGTCAAAAAAGTCATTTTGAAACATGATCTTTGTTAATTCTCTGTTCTCATGACAGAATTTGAGATGCGATTCGAACATTAGCCGAATTTTTTTCCTTAACGAGAGTTGCTGCAATTCTTCGTTGCTCATGCTGTTATAGTACGCTTCCACGCCGGTTTCCAGCATCTCCTGGAATAACTGCAGCTTGCTGCTAAAGTATTCGTAAATAGTTCCCTTGCCTATGCCTGCAGCCAGGGCAATTTCCTCCATACGGGTATTGTGGAAGCCTTTCCGGGAAAACACCTGTATGGCTGATGCGATGATGATGTCTCTTTTTCCTGCTTTAGTTCTTGCCTCTTTCATGTGTTTATTCCCCCGAGATAAAATATTAGTGTCTTCGTGTAAACTCCGCACCGGGCCTGGTTTATTACGGATATTAGCAATAGAGCGGAGGCTGAAGCCTCCGCTGCATGTAATTATGAATTTTATATATTGCTTTCCGGTGTTATCGGCGCCTCTTTGTCTCTCCCATCCTTAAATTTCCGGCTGATTTTCTGTCCCCAGTCATCAAACAAACTGTAAACGACCGGCACCAGCACCAGGGTTATGAAGGTGGAAACAATCAGGCCTCCGATGATTACCGTCGCCAGTGGCGCTCCATATTCAGCTCCCTCTCCCAGACCCAGTGAAAGCGGCAGCATGGCCAGAATAGTGGCAAAGGCAGTCATCAGAATCGGTCTTAACCTGACCCGGCCCGCTTCTATAATCGCCGAATTGCGTTCCATGCCTCTCTCGCGCAACTGTTTTAAATAATCAACCAAAACGATGGCATTGGAAACAACAATACCGACCAGCATGATCAGACCGATAAAGGCAGGTACACTGAAGGACCTCCCGGTCATCAACAGCCCCAGTACCACTCCGATTAGGGCTGTAGGAATCGAGAACATGATAACAAACGGGTTGAAAAACGATTCATACTGGATAGCCATAACAGCATAAACCAGAATGATAGCCAGAATAAGGGCAATGCCCAAACTGCCGAAACTATCCATCATGTCCTGATTTTCGCCTTCGTAGGTTACGGTATAACCTGCCGGCAAATTCATCTCGTTAACTTTGCTCTGTATATCCTTGATAACTGAATTCAGGTCACGGTTCAACAGATAAGCATTGATCTCGGCTTTACGCACCTGGTCCTCCCGGTCGATCTGGACCGGACCCTGGGCCAGTCTGAAATCAGCTACCTGGGATAACTTCACTACATTTCCGCGCGGTGACAAAATGGTCAAGTTCTCTAAAGAAGCCAGATCTTCATGACCCTGGGGAGCATAACGCACCTTGACATCAACTTCGTCGCCCTCCACCTTGTAACGGGTGGCCACGGTACCGTTCATGGCATTTCTGATTTCAGAAGCTACCTGCATCGGGGTCAAGCCATAGCTGGAGGCACGCAGGCGGTCAACTTCGACCTGGATCTCCGGATTCCCGTCCGCAACTGATGAACTAACCTCTCGTGTTCCCGGTACACTTCTCACAATATTGGCTACCTGAGTGGATAAATTCTGCAATTGCTGTAGATCATCCCCACGAATCTGGACATTTACCGGTCCGGCGGTGCTGCCGCCCATAGAGGTGGCATCCATGGTATTGACCTTAATCTTGGCGCCGGCCACATTTACCAGCTTGTTGCGGATTTCTTCGGCAATAGTATCTACATCTTTATCACGTTTACTCCGGTCTACCAGTTTAATATAAAGGGTCGCTTTATCTGTTTCAGAACCGCTGGATAAATAGTTCCCCGAACTGCCCACACTGGTGTAACGGGTATATACTTCCGGAATTTCGCCCACTTCTTTTTCCACCTGGTCTACAATCTCATCTGTATTTTCAAGTGTACTTCCTTTATCAGTCTCGATGTTAATGGAAATCTCGCCGGAATCCATTTTGGGTATGAATTCCGCTCCCACCAGGGGAGTCAGGGCTATAGACACAATCATCAGCCCGGTTACGCTCAAAATAATAATCTTGCGATGGCCCAAAGACCAGTGCAGAAGAATTTTGTAACGTTCTCCCAGATTATCGATCCAATGACCGAAGCTGTCCATAATTTTACGGGTACGGCCGGTACCCAGGTTAATTTTTTCCATAGCCCGGTCAGTCAGCATACGTGAAGACATCAAGGGGATAACCGTCAAAGCCACCGCCAGGGATGCCAAAATGGCAAAGCTGATGGTAAGAGCCATCGGTTTAAAGAGAATCGACGCCAAGCCTTCCGTAAACATAATAGGCAAAAATACCGCAATAATGGTCAGAGTAGCGGCAATAACCGCGTTGCCGACCTCCGAGGCCCCTGTTATAGCCGCCTCCATCGGTGGCATGCCCAAACTTCGATGCCGGTATATGTTCTCAAACACCACGATGGAATCATCCACTATCCGGCCTACCCCCAAGGCCAGCCCCCCCAGGGTAATCAGGTTAAGTGTACTATGATTAAAATACATTAATACAAAAGCCGCCACTATAGATAAAGGAATTGATGTGAAAATAATAAAGGTGCTGCGAATATTGCGCAGGAAAAACAGGAGAACCACGACCGCCAGCAAAGCTCCTTCAACGATCTGCTTTTTGGTGGTGTTCAAGGAGTCTCTAATAAAAGACGACTGATCCATGGTGACTTTCATGGTCAAATCCACATTATATTCTTTTCCCAGCTCAGCAATCTGTTGCTTAATCGCCTCACAGGCTTTGACCGTATTGGCATCGGATTGCTTCATGCAGGCAATACCTACTGCATCCGTCCCGTCTACCCGGGTCATCTGGGTATTCTCTTTATACCCGTCCTTAATAACCGCAATATCGCGTAAGTACACCGTATTGCCCGTGGTAGTGGTAATAGCTACATTCTTGATATCGTCCACCGATTCAAACTGCTGCAGGTTGCGGACAAAATACTGCCGTGGTCCTTCCACCACCTTGCCGCTGGACATGTTGAAGTTCTCCGCCTGCAAAACCTGGTTAACCTGCGACAAAGACAGCCCGTAATTTTCCAATTTGACCGGGTCAACTTCTACCTGTACTTCCCTTTCCTGTCCTCCGGTAATGTATACGGAGGCCACCTCAGGAATACGTTCCAGGCGCGGCTGTAAAACATCTTCGGCCATGGCCTGGATCTGTCCCATGCTCATTTCTTTACTGGTGATACCCATCTGCATAACCGGCATCATAGTAGGATCCATTTTTACCACCAGCGGCTTATCGACTCCATCCGGCAGGTAGGCATCAATAAGTCCAATCCGCTCCCGAATTTCGGTGGTGGCATTATCCATGTCGGTTCCCCAGTTATACTGGATAATAATGGTGGAACTACCGGATGAGGAAGTAGAAGTAACCTTTTTTACGTTACTCAGGGTAGCAATCGTATCCTCCATCGGCTTGGTGACCTGAGATTCGATCTCCTCCGGCCCGGCCCCGTTATAGCTGGTAATAACTGCCGCCACCGGTAATTTCATTTCCGGGTAAAGGTCAACCGCCATCCTGGACAGGGTGAAAAATCCCAGAATTATAACTACCGACACCAGAATAATCATGGTAACCGGACGTTTGACTGCCAAGTTGACTATTTTCATTACTTGGCCCCCCCGGTAACAACCCTTACCAGAGTTCCGTCGTTGACCAGAGTATTGCCTTTAACTATGACGGTCTGTCCCGCCTTCAAGCCTTTAGTCACTTCTATATAACGGTCATTTTTGATCCCGGTCTGTATTTCGACCGAACGGGCACGTTTGTTTTTATCCACCGTATAAACAATAGTACGGCCATTCTGGGGAAGTACGGCACCGGCCGGCACACACACTACCTGGCTCTTGCTTTCCGTTGCGATTTTCACTTCGGCAAACATGCCGGATTTTATCTTACCGTCCTGATTGGGCAGGCTTACTTTAACTAAATAGTTGCGCTTTTCCGGATCAGCTACACTGGCAATGCTTTTAACCACACCCTTGAAAGATTGATCGCTGACCTCTTTTACCAGCACATCTACCGGACTTTCCGGTTTTATGAAACTGACATCGGATTCACTCACCATTACCTGCACTTCCAATTCCGATACATCGGTTACTATGGCCGCCGGAGAGGCAACATTGGCCGTATCACCCAGAGATAGGCTAACAGTTCCTACTACTCCATCGATAGGTGAGGTCAGAGTACATTTATCCAGCTGGCTCTGCGCTGCCTGCAGTCCGGCCTGGGCCTGCGCAATAGTTGCATCGGCGGTACCGGCCACCAGAGATTCATACTGGGAGCGGGCTGCTTCCAACTGCTGGGCTGAAGCAGCTCCGGCTTCATATAGCTTTTGAGTCCGTTCATAGGCAGACCGTGCTGTTTCCGCCGCCACGTCATTGGCCCGTTTGCTGGCTTCAGCCATAGTTACTGCCGCTTCGGCCTGCTTGATGCCGGCCTGAAAATCACTGTTGTCCAGAGTGACCAGGGTCTGCCCGGCCCTGACCCGGTCTCCGGCCTTCACATATATCCCGGTAACCCGGGCCGCAATCTTGGGCATTATGTATACTTCGTTCTTACCCCGCACGGTCCCGGCATAACTTTCGTTTTTAGCTATGTCCTGGATGCCGGCCTCTGCTGTTCTGACACTTAGTTCCGTTTCCTTTACAACCTCTTTTTCCTTGCCGCACCCGGTCACTACCAACGATACCGTGAAAAGCAAGCATAACAAGAGGCAGATGGGCCTCCTTTTTCTGTTCACAAAATTCCCTCCTGCACCATTTTAAAAATGACCGCCCCGCCGGTCGGCTATAGTTGAATTATACAGTTGGAGCAAAATGGGAGTCAATAGAAATATGGGAATAGGAGAAATAATTAGACACAGTTGGTGTTCATCCTGAGCATATCATTGTCATCCTGAGCGATAGCGAAGGATCTTTCAATCTCTGAGTTGGAAAGATCCTTCGCTATCGTTCAGGATGACATAAGGCAATTTCCCGCTGG
>ENA-UOOK01001479-UOOK01001479.1-fermentation-metagenome-genome-assembly--contig:-NODE-1479-length-30867-cov-65.705472_pt1 | contig 30867 bp, 27 predicted proteins | sample MGYA00245777_ERZ724023 | MGnify/ENA primary metagenome ERZ724023 (study PRJEB28704, sample SAMN03018312) | fermentation metagenome | biome: anthropogenic terrestrial biome; feature: soil...
TCAGGACAACAACATCGTCTTCACCCTGGATGCCATCAAGCTCGACGTTCCAGGTGTTGGATTTGGCGTCGCTGGTTCCAACTTCGATAATTTCATCATCAATGAGTTCTCCGTCCTTGCTGAATTCAAGCCAGACCTTCTTACCATCAACATCGACCTGCTTGGCTTCAATAGCATAACCATCGCCGAGATCGAGTTTCTCTCCAGTCCTGACTGTGTATTTGTCACTGCTGTCAAGGAGGAGCTTTGCAAGCTTGTCAGCTTTGGCAGGTTTAAGTGGTATGTACTGTTCTGCAAAGAAGCCTATTACAGGGTACTTGTCCCATCCAGCAGCTGGCTTGTCATATTTGTATGAGACCTGCTTTGTCTGGGTGGTGTAGACGAGACCACCAACTGGAATCACGTTTCCTTCAATGCCAGAGACACTAAGGGATTCTGTGGAAATATCGTCATCAATATCGTAGTAGAAGCCTGCAAAGTTGGTTGCATCCCAGGTGAAGTCGCCAGTGCCGGAGACTACCTGACCTCTAATCTCATGGGTACCAGGCTCTGTGATTTCCTTAGCGAGATAGAACCTGAGCACATCGGAGCCAGTGTCAGCAACCTTGAAAGACATACCTTCAGCGATCTCGTTTGTGGAATCCCTAGTAAGGGTAAAGGTATCATCATTCCTGATGGTGAGAGTTGGGCCGTTGATTGAGACCTTGTTGAGTTCGCCGAATTCATCGTCGGATGCGATCTTAATAGCGTTTGCGTAGTCAATGAGCCAGAGACCCTCAATCTGAGCAATGCTGTCGACTGCGCCCTGGAAAACCTGGTTAACGTGGAGTTTCAGGACAACAACATCGTCTTCACCCTGGATGCCATCAAGCTCGACGTTCCAGGTATTGGATTTGGCGTCACCGGATCCAACTTCGATAATTTCATCATCAATGAATTCTTCATCCTTGGTGAATTCGAGCCAGACCTTCTTACCATCGACATCGACCTGCTTGGCTTCAATAGCGTAGCCCTGGCCGAGATCGAGTTTCTCTCCGGTTCTGACTGTGTACTTGTCATTGCTGTCAAGGATGAGCTTTGCAAGCTTGTCAGCCTTGGCAGGTTTCAGCGGGATATATTTTTCTGCGAAGAAACCGATCACGCTGTAGTTATCCCATCCAGCAGCTGGTTTGTCATATTCATATGCTACCTTCTGAACAGTAGTGGTATAGACAAGCCCACCCTCTCCAATTATATTGCCGTTGTTTCCTGCAACATTATTAATGGAAAGAGTTTCAGTTGTGACGTTGTCATTAATATCATAGTAGAATGCCGCAAATTGAGCAGCATCGATAGTAATACCGTCGCCCACAATGCTCTGGATATTAGAGCCGTTGAACACAGGACCGCGAATCTCAACTGCGTCTGCTGCACTTGCGGCGGATGCAAATACAGTCAGAAGCATGAGAGCAGCCAGTGTCACTGCTGCGAATCTCTTCATATTATTGTTCCTCCATGTTTGTTAAGATATGTCGTATGTAAGAAGAAGTGTCGGGATCAACACTTTAAGGGTTTCACCATTCTTCACCAAATCAGACTTTAAGATTTCGTCTATTGCCGAAGAGGATTTCATTCCCTCTGTATCCCTCTAAATTGGATTACAAGTGTTCTATAAAACAATTGCCTTATTAAATCTTTTGTGGTCAATTTTAGAGATATCAAAGAGGAAAAGCGCAAAACAACGATACAAATAACGATAAATGTCGAAAGATTCCAGATAGGACATTTGTACGAAGTTAATATAAAAAACTAAATCGAAATAGTTATAATAAACAATAGAAAAATGGTAGTATATTTATAAGCTTTAAACGAAGTAATTTTAGACAATACTTTTTGAAAAAGATCATCCTGTAAAATAATTCTACATATATCATTAAAACTTTGAATATAATAAACTTTGGGTGTCAAAAAAGGACTAACTCAATGAATTTTTACTATGGTAACTAGCCACTGAGAAATAGTTTACTTATCAAACCCCAACAACGAAGATACAAATTATCTAAGCAAATCTATCCTTAAAGCTATTCTTTCTGTCAAATACTTACTCATAACTAATACTACGGCTCCAAAGTAAGTTAATAAACTTGGCTTTTCAAGGCTCTGTAGAAAATCTATCTACATCAGATGAAAGAGGCTGAAAAAAGATAAGTATATTCAGATCTTGCTGCTCAGCTTAAATTTATGAAAATTCATTATTTCAGAGGATTTCTACAAAGCCCTTTTCAATATATCTGGAGACCACGAATTCCCAAATAATTATAATAGGGATTAATGGACTTATAAATAAAAGTAAAGTGTGACTTTAAAAAGTAAAATGTAGTTTTAAACCGTAGTAACATATTTTAAACTCCTAGTTAAACTCCTAGTAAATGTCTATATATATCTACGATAAGAACATTTACTATTTTTATATAACCTAAAATAACCACCTTAGTTATGTGCAGGAAAATGACCTATAGGAAACCGCAATAAAAATATAATAATTACGTAATGCGAGACTAGTAGGTTAGAAAAGGTGAAGACGTCTGACATAATATAAAAATAAAAATAAGAATAAAAATAAATTAAATAAGATCATATATATAACTTAATAATATAATATAGATCTAGAAACACCACGGGGAATTCGCTTTGGAATGTAAAAATGTAATTCAGGATGTCGTATGCAGAATTAAAGCCATCAAAGGCGTTGAAGACACTTATATTCTGAGTGAAGAAGACAAAGAGAAAATTATTGAGCTTGAAAAAAAAGCCGAAGGAACGGTTCTTATGGGGCTTGGCGTAGGAGACAATCAGGGGATTAAGGAAGTCTTCAAGCGCCAGATAATCATAGCTTTTACAACTAATATGGATTATGTCTGGCCTGAAGGACCCAATGTAGTACTTATGCAGTATGGGGAAAAGGTTGGTGAAGATGTTTATGACCCCGAGAAACTTGAAGAGTGCAAAAAATGTAATGATATGCTAGTTATGGGAAACTTTGTAATCTACAAGAGCAGCGTGCCTAAGCCAAAAGACGCAAAGAAAGAACCTATAACTGTAGTTCTCCCACCTCAGAAATGCCAAGAGGTGGAATGTGTAGAAGATGTGACCAATGTTGTGCTTGCATCTCCCTCCACACCCTCGGATGAATATATCAGGTCTGTAATGGGCCTTAAACCAGCAGTAGGACTCGGAACTTTTATTATAGGGTTTGACATCTGCTAAAAAACTAATCTATGGAGAAAAAAGCGTGATCAAACGCCGCTGCGTTTGGGGTTTGATATCTGCTAAAAAACTGACAAAATTATAAGTATAAAATAAGCAGGTCTGGGGTAGCAGATATTAAGCTGCCTCATTCCTGCATTCGTTATATTACAGATTAGATTAAACCAAGTGGCTTTCTCAAAAGCCATAAAATCTTTTTTAAATTCTTTAAGATTAATTTTTTTGTAATTACAATAAGAAGAAAACGCCGGAAACTCAAAAACCGGAAAGACGGAACTTGAATGAAAGAAGATGATTATAATAAGGCCTGCAGAGAAATCCTTGAGAAGGTACTTACAGGCGAAATCAAAAACGAAAGCCAGCTAAATAAAGTAAAAAAAAGTATCAGTAAGCATTATCATCTGGCCAGCCTCCCCAGGAACGGAGACATCATAATCCAGGGATCATCTGAAGAACAGGCTATAATTAAAGGTTTTTTGAGACGAAAACCTGTAAGAACGATTTCCGGAGTTGCGGTAATTGCTGTAATGACCTCCCCTGCTCCATGCCCACATGGGGTATGTCTACCCTGTCCTGGAGGTCCTAATTCCACTTTTAAGTCACCCCAGAGTTACATGGGAAGAGAACCTGCGGCCATGCGAGCAATTCAGCATGAGTTTGACCCTTACGCCCAGGTTACATCCAGGCTCTCTCAGCTTAAAGAGATCGGCCATGATGTAGAGAAAGTGGAACTAATAGTTATGGGGGGCACGTTTTCTGCACGCAGTCTCGATTACCAGGAATGGTTTATCAAACGCTGCCTTGAGGCAATGAATGACTTTACGGGTAAGGAGTGGAGGGAGAGCGCCTGGAAAATCGGGAAAGCTTTACCTTATATCCCCCTTGAAGAGGTACAGAAAGCCAATGAAAAAGCCGAGATTCGCAATGTAGGAATTACATTTGAAACACGTCCTGACTGGGCAACAGAAAACCATATTGATGAATTCCTCAGGCTGGGAGGAACTAAGGTAGAACTCGGGGTTCAGAGTGTTTATGACTTTGTGCTCACCCGCATGCAGAGGGGGCACGGTGTTGCAGAAATTATCAGGGCTAATCAGGTATTAAGAGACAGTGCATTTAAGGTTGGGTTCCATATGATGCCTCACCTGCCTGGCTCGGATTCAAAGCTGGACCTCAGAGGTTTCAAAAAGCTCTTTGAAGATTCTCGTTTCAGGCCTGACTACCTCAAGATTTATCCAACCCTAGTAACTGAAGGAACTCCCTTATATAGACTCTGGGAAGCAGGAGATTACAAGGCTCTTTCTGACGAAGAAGCTGCCGAGCTTATTGCAAACATAAAAAAAGTTCTGCCTAAATGGGTAAGGCTCCAGCGCATCCAGCGCGATATTCCAGCCCACCAGATCTTTGCAGGCGTCCGAAAGAGCAACCTCAGACAGCTCGCAGAAGAAAAGCTAAAAGAAAAAGGAGGAAAATGCCGCTGTATCCGTTGCAGAGAAGTGGGACATACTGGCCTCAAAGGGAGAAAAATAAATGAGAAGGATATTGAGCTGACTGTCGAAACTTACGAAGCCTGCGGAGGCACTGAGCATTTCATCGCTTTTGAAGACCTTGCTGCAGATGTCCTGATTGGATTTACCCGCCTGCGCTTCCCTGCTGCCCCTTACCGTCCAGAACTGCAGGATGCCGCCCTTATAAGAGAATTGCATGTTTATGGCTCCATGGTACCTATAGGAAAAGGAGCAAAGCAAAAGGAGTGGCAGCATAGGGGATATGGGAAGGAACTTCTGGAGTATGCAGAGAAAATTGCACGTGAGAACGGCTACCAAAAACTTTCAATAATTAGCGGGATAGGAGCCAGAGAATACTATCGGAAATTTGGGTATGCCCTTGATAATTTATATATGTCAAAAATTTTGAAAAATTGAGCCCTGTGACTTTCAGCCAGATTGTTATTTTTAATTTAGGGTCTTCTAGTTTAATCAGAGAAGATTTTCTAGTTTAATCAGAGAAGAAAGACAAAGTCTAAGTCTAAGAAAAATAAAGTTTTAGATTTAGCAATCAAGCGCCCTCAAATGAAGAATATTTATATAATAAGGCACTCTGGCTGAAAGTTCCTATTTAAATAGCTCATAAACTCAAAAGAAAATTGAAAAAGTTATTTAAGAGTTTAAGTATGATCTATAAAGTTACTTTTTTTCAAATATATAAAACATCATACAACCAGAAAAAAGTAAAAGTGTTTTCTTTATTCCACTAACATTAATTTTCAAAATTTTCAAAAATATAAGCTTTAAAGAGAGAAAGTTTTTTGAATTTGATAGGTATACTTAAAAAAGAAAGTGAAGAGATAGAAGCCAGCAATTTGCAGGCCTCTACAAAAATAATCTAGATAAGTTAAAGAGAAGATAAAAAACGTTCGTAAAAAACTAAATACTATATACCCTTAACATAACGAAAAACCTCAATTAAAAAACGCTATGTTTTGAAAAACGTTCTTTATGCTCTAGATTTCAAAAGAGACTCTAAAGAAGGGTTGAATTTTAGAGTTGACGAATCCAAAAGATTCAAAAATAACTAAAGAAACGTAATAATAGAAAAATTAAGAAATTTAAAGGGGACCTCAAAAACTCGTAAAAAGGTTGAAGAGTTCTGAAAGCCCTAAAAATCCTCAAAGAACTCTTAATACCTTGAAACTTAAACAAACGTTGAAGAGAATCTGAGGAACTCTAAATAACTCTAAGAAATTCTAAAAAAACCCTAAGACATGAAACCCTAAGATGTCCCTAAAGAATCCTAAAGGACTCTAAAACACCTAAGGTACCTGGAAAAGAACGGTGATAAAAAATGAGAATTAGAGTTGTAAGTTCAAAAGAAGAAATAGACACTTTAAAGCTTGACGAAGAAATTGTCCATCTTGCATTCAGACCATCTAACAAGGACATTTTTAAACTCATCATGAAGTGTCCAGAGGTGAAAGCGATCCACATCCCAAGTTCATACAAGAAAACAATTTCCAGCTCTGCACAGATGTATCTTTCCATGCAGAACATTGCTTTACTTGAGGGCGATGTATGGGGTCACAGAAAAGATATTAATGAGTACTCTGAAGTATCTCAGCGTGTTTTTGACCGCATACAGGAACTAAAAGAAGAAGGACTTTCCGACGAAGACACTGTTGAAAAGCTTGTAAGAGAAACAAGGCTCAGTCCAGACTTTGTAAATTTCATAATATCAAATTAAAGAAACATATAAGCCGATCAGATCCTGGTCGGCATTTTTATGAAGTGTATCCCTCAAATTGACCACATTATTCAAACAATTGCAATATTCAAATTGATCACTTGTTCAAATTGATTACTTGTTTAAATTAATTGCTTGTTTAAATTAATTGCTTGTTTAAATTAATTGCTTGTTCAAACTCTTTTTAACTTTCGAGTAAGCACCTTAGAAAATATTTCATACTCTTTGACCAGAATCTGGAAATATCTAACTATCACCGGCTGGCTAAAAACCCTACTTATGCCTATTCAAAGAAAAAAGAACTGCGTTCGCAGTAAAAGGCTTAAGTAAAATAGTGATAACATTTAACAGGATTTCATGACCGATTTTGAACGCATGCTTGTAAATTCATTTAATACATACATTGAAGAGAAAGGGATAAGAGCTATTTCATATAGACTTAAACAACATAGATTCACTCCACAATTCCTTGATGTACTTGTAGATTCTCTTAATCCGGATTTATACCTTGGAATTGAATGCAAAAGCATTTCTGTAGATAAAGGGGCAAATGCACTTTATTTCTCTCAGCATTTTACAGTGGATAAAAATGGAGTTCACCAGATAGAAAGAATTTCAGACTATCTGAATAAATCAGGAAGACGCGGATTTCTTGCAGTGGAACTTCGCATGGGAGCCGGGTATAATAGGGAAGCATATATGATTCCCTGGGATGAGCTAGAAAAAGAGTATCTTGCTCAAAATCTCAAACTTACATTAGAGGAAATCCGAAGTTTTCCTGAAATAAAAAGAGAAGGAAAAGATTATAGGGTTGACCCGAAGGAATGGGAAAGAAAGTAAAATTAGAGAAAGTGGTTAAATTGAGGCAAGCAGAAAACCGTGGAGAGAATAATGTCTGAGACAATAAAAGCCCTTCATAAAGAAGCAGTAAGATGTGCCGAAGAGATTAAGAAATATAAATCAGTCCACGTCGTGTCCCATATTGATGCTGACGGGTTGACTTCTGCAGGAATTATCTGCACTGCCCTTGAAAGGGGCAATTTCGAATATACGACACGTTTTGTCAAGCAGCTTGATGAAAAGGCTCTTGACACCATCGCAGATCAAAACCATAACATTGTCATATTTACGGATCTGGGCAGCGGGATGTGTGAACAGATAAAATCTCGCGGGATAAATGCAGTGATCTCAGATCATCATCAGCCTCAGGGAAACCATCAATTCCATCTGAACCCCCACCTTTTCGGAGCAAATGGTTCCTATGAATTAAGCGGCTCGGGAAGTACTTACCTGCTGGCTACAGCTCTTGGGAAAAATCAGGATCTTTCTTCTCTGGCAATAGTAGGAGCAATTGGGGACATGCAGCACCTGAAAATGGGGCAGCTTGTAGGAATCAACAGGGAAATTTTGAAAGAAGGAGCCAAAGGAGGCAATCTTGAGTTTAAAAAGGACCTGACTCTTTTTGGAAAGCAAACCCGCCCAATTCATAAATTGATGCAATATTCTTCAGACCCCTACCTTCCCGGGCTTACAGGAGACGAAGAAGCTTGCATTGAATTTCTTCACTCCCTTAACATTAGCTTCAGCCAGGATGAACGCTTGAGACGCTGGATTGACCTTGAAATTCCGGAAAAACAGAAAGTTGTCTCAGGGCTTTTCCAGTACTGCCTGAAATCAGGTATGCCTTCGTACAAGATCGAGCGCCTGATAGGTGAAGTCTATGTCCTTCTGAGAGAAAAAGAAGGTACGGAAATGAGAGATGCTTCAGAGTTTTCTACTCTTCTTAACGCCACTGCACGCTACGGTCATGCTGAGATCGGACTTGCGGTCTGTATGGGAAATAGAGAAGAAGCCTATGAAGATGCCCGCAAACTGCTTGCCAAGCATAGACAGAACCTTGTTAACGGACTCACCTACGTTAAAGAAAATGGGGTTGTCCAGCTTGAAAACATCCAGTACTTCGATGCAGGCTCGGAAATAAAAGAAACTATTGTGGGAATTATTGCAGGCATGAGTTCTACATTAGTTGAAAACAGAAATCTTCCAATCATTGCTTTTGCGAAAGCTGAAGGAGGAATCAAAGTTTCAGCCAGGGGAACGCAAGATCTGATCCGCAGGGGAGTTAACCTTTCGGAGGCCATGTCGATGGTCTCGGCTGAAGTGGGAGGTGCAGGCGGCGGACATGATATTGCAGCAGGAGCAACAATTCCTGATGGCAAAAAAGAAGAGTTTGCAAGAAAACTGGATTTGTTTATAGGAGAACAAATGCGAAGAAAGGCATGTTCAAAGTAAAGAAGCAAGCCTTAGGAAGTAGCTCTGAAAAAGTGAATTGAATAGTAAATAAAGAATTGAATAGCAAATAAAGAATTGAATAGAACAAATAGACTTTGAGAATGAAATGTACTATTGGAAATGAGATTTACATTGAGCCTTAAACCAGATCTTCAATCCTGCTCATTTCTTTAAACGAAATTAATCTTGACATTGCACTGGTATCTATAGCAATCCCGTATTCCTGCACAACAGCCATAGGGTTTGTTCCTCCTATAACAACTATTCCAAGATGATCTCTCTCGATAGGAACATCCAGAACTCGGGTATTGGGTTCTCCGACTTCAAGGATTCCACTGAAGCCTGCATCCAGAAGGTCAGAAAGGCAGCTTTCAATTTGGTCTCTTGCAACCATAGGAGCCTCCCTTAGATTTGCAAGAATTTTACCAGAGCCTGTTCTGAGCATTTCCGATACAGAAGTAATACCCTGTGACATCAGAATTTCAAGCGGATCTACTGTTGTACTTACATAGGTCAGAACATCAGTAAAACGTACCGGAATTCCATTTCGGATCTGAACAACTCCTCCAAGCTTGGGGTTTATAGGAATTCCTGCCTTAAGCAATACGCCGTCAATCGTAATGCTGCAAACTGTCCCTATGCCTACTTTTCCTTTTTCAATAGTCAGATTCCCTATAGATTCTCCTTCGGAAACTATCTTAACATACGGAGTTACCGAAAGCCCACTTGAAATTACCATTTTGAAGATTCCAAGCACGTCATCCAGATCTTTTTTATCAATAAGTGAGAGATTAAGTATGACATCTCCATCCATTTTCTTAGGATCAAATGTGGTCCTGTACATTAAATCCTTTATTCTGGATGATGTAAATTGGATACGGTAACCATTTTTTTGCATCTCAAACCTCCAGTAATTGAAGGAATTTATACCTATTATAAGTTATGTATTGTTTACCGCAACAAGTTTCAAGACTTGATTGCTATTCTTTGTCTTCATTGCTTATTTTGTTTTGTTACCTTAATCTTTGAGCTCTCGCTCGCTCCAAAGATTGGGTTCCAGCTTGGTGGTTCTACCTTGGTACAGGAAAGATAAAAAGATAGTTAAAATTAAGGTTATTCTGAGATAGCTGCAAGGATAGAGAAAATAAAAGGTATAGTTTGTTTAATAAGGCTCTTTTAAGCTGGGGAATAACTTGATTCTTCTAGCACTCCTGTTAAGAACCCTGCAAAATCTTGTGGAGCTGTCAAAAATCTGAGTTTTTCAGGCTTATGTATAAGCTCATACATGTCTTCTCCAGAATTTAGCCCTAGCTCACCGTGTGCTAGAGGTTTAAGATGACGGATAGGTGGGATATTCCTGTAAAGGGGGTTTTTGACAAAACCATCTTTAAGAAGAAAGTAAGAGGCACCTGAAAGTCTTTTTATAGGTTCATAGACCGAGTTAAAATCACGACAAACCCAGTTCGCCATTTCAAGAGATTTATTGGAAGCGTTTATGGTTACATGCCCATACCCAGGAGGAACAAGCACTAAATCTCCTTTTTTCGCTGTAATGACTACAACATCCAGAACAAGATCCTCCTCTCCATTTTTTACCTTTTGCAGGAGATAGGTAGCCGAACCTTCAAGTACCTGATAAATCTCAGGATAGGAAGTATCTGTTCCTGGAACACGAGGATGGTAGTGACCCACAGTTTTAATATATTCAGATCCAAGCATCCCTGAAGGAATTATAGTAATGTCATACCTTAAGTGATGAGCTTTAATTGTTTCAAGGTCAGAGTCATTTTTCACAAGATCGCGGAACATGTAGTATACGTCTTGATCTCTTACCTCTGTTTCTTCGAACCATTCCTTATCAAACATTACATCTTCCATATCATGGAGTTTCCTCACATCTGCTATGGTGACTTTATCCCCGAACTTCAGCGTTACTTCCATTAATACCCCTTTCCTATCAGAGCACACAAATATTGTTTAAATTACAAACAAGAATTATTTAAATTACAAACAAGATATTTTATTATTTAAATTGTAAGCAAGAGTATACTATTAATCGAATTGCAACCAAGAGATGCCATACATATCTACCAAAACATTAACAGGGTTGACTATTAAAAGCTGTAGTATAAGTATATAAATGAACTGACGAAAAGCATTATTTGCTGCCTGATGTTTGCTTTTTGCAAATCCGAATCTGGAGTTTTTACCACTTAGGCCTTGAGAGTTTTTTCAACCATTTTAGGGTAGGTAAGCTCTACAATAGTTTTCAAATTAACTATATCCTCTCTGTTGTACTTTATAAGTTTTTCCAGAGATTCCTGATTTCCTCTTTCATATTGTTTCCAAAGTCTTACCGCATCAAACCCAGTCAAACCTTTGGTATCATCACCTCGGGAGATTCCAAGTAACTTCTCGATGTTTTTTAGACCTCCACTGTATCCAATTCGCCTTAAAGGATACATGAGGTCAATGTGGAGCAGATTGAACTCAATTTCAGGAAATTCGGATTTTATGAAAGGTAAATCAAAACGAGCACCGTTGAAGGATACAAGTAACCTGTACTTTGAAAGTTCTTCTACGACGTCATCAAGGTTAATATCTTTTACATAAGTCTTTGATTCTTTTCCGTCGTAAATACCCACAACAGTTATTTCGTCCCGGGACTTAGAAAGTCCCGTTGTTTCGATATCTACAAATGCAGCGGAATCGGAAAATGAGGAATATGCTCTCCAATGTTCCGCAGAAGGAAGGCATTGCGAAAAAAAACAGTGATCTTTCGCTGCCAGGTGTTTAGAAGATATTCTTACCTCATCACAAATTCTGGCTTTTCGTGATGAAGGTATAGCGACCCTGTCTTCCATCTCGAGAAATTCTTCCCATGTTTGTATTCCTTGAGCCCAGATTTTCTTTTCAAGGCCTTTCCCTATGCCTGGGATATGAATGTATGTATTATTCAGCATGTTTCCTCTGGACTATTTAGAGGTAATGTTTAATAAAAATGTTGCATGAAATGTGAAAGTCTTCTTAAGAAAAACAATAAATATAAAAACTCAATGGAAAGAAATATTATAAAGATATACGAGGACAGACAAATATAAAGATAATAGCTTGTCTATGATAAAGAGCACGTTACAGCACAAATTATTAAAGTTGAAAGTTTAAAAGTTATCCTAAAATAAATTGTTTAATGCAGGTGTACAGTTAATGACTAAAATTTCCGTGATTGGTGCAGGAAATGTAGGGGCGACTACAGTCCAGCGGCTAGCTGAACTTGAACTTGGCGAAATCGTCATGACAGATATTGTAGAAGGACTACCCCAAGGCAAGGCCCTCGATCTTATGCAAGCAGGCGCAATAAAGGGTTATGACACACATATAATTGGAACTAATGATTATGCTGATATAGCAGACTCTGATCTTGTAATTATTACAGCTGGGATTGCAAGAAAACCCGGTATGAGTCGGGAAGATTTGATCAAAACAAATTCCAAAATAATAACAGAGGCTTCCAGGAATATTGCAAAGTATGCCCCAGAATCCATAGTAATTAGTGTCACAAATCCACTCGACATTATCACCTATGTAACTATGAGAGCTACAGGCTTTGAGACAAAGAAAGTCTTCGGGATGAGCGGAGTTCTGGATTCGGGACGTTTTGCAAGCTTTATTGCAGAAGAACTGAAATGCTCGAGAAAAGACGTGCAGGCGATGGTTATAGGTGGACACGGAGATCTCATGGTACCTCTCCCCCAGTATACAACCGTATCAGGAATTCCATTAACAGACCTGCTTCCGGATGATAGGATTACCAGACTGGTAGAGAGGACAGTAAATGGAGGAGCTGAGATTGTAGACCTCCTTAAACAGGGCAGCGCCTTTTATGCCCCTTCAGCAGCTATCGTCTCAATGGCAGAAGCTGTGATTAAAGACTCAAAGAGAATATTGCCTGCATCGGCTTATCTGGAGGGACAATACGGTCAGGAAGGCATTTATTTTGGTGTGCCTGTGAAGCTTGGGGCAACTGGAGTTGAAGAAATTCTTGAACTCAAACTCGATGAAAGCCAATATGAGATCCTGAGGAAATCCTCAGAAACTATCCGAAAGGTGATTTCCCAGCTAGAGGTATAAAAGGACAATAAAAGGACAGACTTGAATAATGAAAAAACTGAGGTTAAAAGATAAACAAACAAAAGATAAGCAAACAAAAGATAAGCAAACAAAAGATAAGTAAACTATAGTAAAAAGAAACTTGTATAAAGTCTAAAACTCCCTAATATATAAACTAAGATTTGCCGGTGAACTAGAAAAAGCGGTTTAATAGAACTAAAGCTACTCTTCTTCATTCAAACGCTGGATAACGAATTTAATAAAGCTAAAGCTTTTTGTCTCTCGCTAGATTATAATAAGACTACATATTATAAATATTGACTGAAAAAATTAGGCTATACTTCAAAATGAAAATAAAAACTTTAGTCTATAAAGTCTGAAAAACTGTAAGATATATAAGTATGTTTTTCCTATAAGGTTAGGAGAAAGATTTAAATTAATTTAGAAAGCAGGGATATAATGCGCGCAGAACTTACATCACTTTTTGGTTTAAATGTGTACACAAACACAGGTGTTTATGTAGGGAAGTTGCAGGACTTCGTAATTGATATAGAGGAGCAAAAAGTTACTGGGCTTGCTATTTCGGACATCAACAGAGAACTTTTTGATCTGACTAGCAGAGGCGTAATTATTCCCTACCGATGGGTTATAACGGCAGCGGACATTATTATAGTAAGAGATGTTATCCAGAGATATAAGAAGCGAAAAGAAGATTAAATAAATTTTAAAAGGTATATGAAAAAGCGGGAAATTTACGCTGAGATGCGCTGTATCCCTCCAGTGGTTGTGCGCGCGGACGGCAGGAATTTTAAAAATACGCTTTCGGACCCAGGCTTTAGAAAACCCTATGACCAAACCTTCGCCAGGGCGATGGCGGATGCTGCTGAACTTTTTATTAAGAAAAGTGGTTTAGGCCCCCTCTTTGCCTATACTTTTTCGGATGAAATAAGTTTTCTTTTTACTGAACTTCCCTTTGAGGGTAGAGTAGAAAAAATCGACTCTATCGTGGCAAGCTTTCTGGGGAGCGCATTTACTATAAACCTGCAGCTTGAAGAGCCTGTAGCTTTTGACTCCAGAATAATAGTCCTTCAAAAAGAAGAAATTCCTGCGTATTTTCACTGGAGGCAACTTGAAGCCTGGCGCAATTTCGTGGCAGGTTGGGGATATTATACCTTGAGGGGGGAGGGTATGGATAAGACCGAAGCTTCGAAATACCTTAAAGGAAGAAAAGAATGGGAGATCCATGAAATGCTTTTTTCGAGGGGGATAAATCTTGCAACGCTTCCTGCCTGGCAAAGGAGAGGAGTTATTATTTCTAAAGAGGAATACGAAATTTCTGGTTTTAATCCCGTACTTGGTAAAGAGATGAAATCTCTGCGCAGAAAGGTCGTTCAGAATTGGGAAGTCCCCAATTTTAAATCCGAAGAAGGCATTGTGTTTTTAGAGAAACTTATTAATAGGGATTCGGATTTTGAGGATATGAAAACAAAAGGAATGTAGAAGCAATGGACAGACTCGAACTTATAAAAAGAAATGTTCAAGAAATTGTAACTGAAGGCGAACTTGAAGAACTCCTTAATAAAAAAGAAGCCCCTCGCGCCTATGTAGGATATGAACCAAGTGGAAAAATCCATATGGGGCATGTTCTTACAGTTAATAAGCTGATTGATTTGCAAAAAGCCGGATTTGAAATTACTGTCCTGCTTGCGGATGTACATGCTTATCTCAATAAGAAGGGCACGCTTGAAGAAGTCCGAAAAATTGCGGATTATAACAGGCGCTGCTTTATTGCCCTTGGGCTTGATGAAGAAAAAACAAATTTCGTTTACGGGTCTGAATATCAGCTTGGAGCAGAGTACATGCTAAATGTTCTCAAACTTTCAAGGGCAGTAACACTTAACAGGGCACGCAGGAGTATGGATGAAGTCGGGCGTGCTATGGATGACCCAACCGTTTCCCAAATGGTTTATCCACTAATGCAGGCTATTGATATCGTTATGCTTGGAGTCGATATCGCAGTTGGAGGCATTGACCAGAGGAAAATCCATATGCTTGCCCGTGAAAACTTAAAGAGTCTTGGATTCGAAACACCTATCTGCATTCATACTCCAATCCTCCTCGGATTAGATGGAACCAAGATGGCTTCCTCAAAGGATAACTTCATATCAGTGGATGATACGGAAGAAGAAATTTATAGAAAGTTTAAGAAAGCCTACTGCAAGATAGGAGATACTGAAGAAAACCCGATTCTGGCCCTTTTCCGTTACCATATATTCCCCAGATACGAAACTGTTATCATAGAGAGACCTGAAAAGTTCGGTGGGAATTTATCTTATAACAATTACGAAGAAATGGAAAGTGCCTTTATAGCAGAAAGTGTCCATCCCCTGGACCTGAAAAATTCAGCCGCAAAATATATAAATGAGATTCTGAGCCCTGTCCGGGAAATTCTTCTTTAAATTATAAAATGGCCTAGTCTTCTAGGCCATTTTAAAGAAAATATTGGTCTGAAACATTTGTTTGTGTAGTCTATAGACACGAGTTCGTATAAGATCAGAGACTCCTTATTAAATAATTCTTGAATATTGAAAGAAGCTTCTGGATAAAATGTTATATAGCTATAAGTCATAGAGAATATTTGAAGTGTTGTTAAGTTATCCAGGGTGCCTTTATGAAATATGTTTACCAGGACTCTACGGAACTGCCTGTACAGTTGGATTTCATTGAGGATCTGAAAACTTTTTTAGATATAGCTTCTAGAGTGATCCCTCTGGAAAATTCCATAATAGAGATAAAGTGTAGGCACAAAGAAACATTCCAGGAATTGAAGAAAAGAATAGAAGGAATGAACTATTTCGAAGAGAGACTTGAAGTATTACTTAGAAAATTAGTAAACGAAATTGATATTGAAGATGTTGTACCCTGTGCTAATGCAGTCATGCAAACCTGCAGTGAGGATCTTAGGAGAAAGAGAGGAGCTCTTGAGACCGAGTGGACAAAAATAGAAAACAGAACTCCTAATGAATATAAAAATTATGAAGAAGAGATACTTGAAGTTCTTAGCAGTTTTTTAATCTCAGGAGTTTATGGAGCTGAAAAGAGACTCGAGCTTTCCAGTAATTCAAGCGGTATTTCAGGAGAAATGGATGGTTGGGTCTCAGGCTTGCAGTACCATTACAAGCTAGGATTTACAGAAGAGACTCTGACAGTAGAAAAACTGCTTGGAAATCTAAGCCTGCCAGGATGGACGCGGGCAGGCATCCTGCGAAAAGAAGATAAAATAAAAATGCAGGATCTCTCCGAGTTCCTTATTAGTTTCCTGGAATATGACACTCAGGAAAACGTGCGCATAGTCCTTGAAAACAAAAAATCAAACCGGAAATTCAAGATAGAAGGTGGAGAACATAGGTATTTTGTATACGAAGACGACAAGGAAATCACCGCAGATAAAGCGCTTGAGCCTTTTATTGATATAAAAAGCCTGTTAAGCATTCCTGAAAAAATTCAGGCCTACCTCAAGACACATGTTCACACTTATACCCTTTCAAAAGTCCTCCTTGATGAAGAGGATGCAGTCTCCACAAACCAAATCTTCGATTGCCTGAAAGTGATTGCCGAACAGTATGGTGTAATTATCCAGGAGTGCTTAGCAAGAGGGCACAATAAAGAGGAAATAATCATCAAAATGGAAGAAGCTGATGGCACACGGACTGAAAAATATATAACAAGGGCTGAGATCTATGCCCAGCTTGCAGAAATAGGAAGTGAAGGCATCGAGATTGCTGGAATACTTGGTGTTGATAGCAGAACCCCAATCAAAGACAGAAAATACCTAATTGTCTGAATTCTTATTGCATTCTTTATTTTAGAGCTATTTCTAATTCGGATTATTAACTTAGAGTTCATCCCAAAACAAGTGTTTAACATAATTAACAATCTAACGGTGTTTTGTAATCGGAAACCCTATTAGTTATTGGGAATTTAAAATCGGGAGACACAGTTTGAGTTTTGTGATAGGCTCGAGAGGTTTTATTGTATGACATATTCAATTCAGAATAAAACTCAGGAAGTAGTTGGAGTTTTATTTGGAATTTTATTATTTTATTTTTGGCTCATATTCATAGATAAAATAAAAATGTTATTGTTTTCAGAAACGATTATTGTAAATGGCAACAAGATAATCAAGGCTCAATATTGGGGTCAGATAGATCAATGGCTTGTAGCAGGTCTTATCTTATTTTTTTTAGTTTTTGGACACTACTTAATATATAGTAAGAATATAAATGGAATTGAAAAAAATCGCGATATTATCGGTATGAAAAGCGCATTAATAGGCTTTGTTCTGTGGCTTTTTATAACTATAATAACTTTCTTATTTAAAATTGTTCTTCCATATTCTCTTAATGTAGCCGGTGGATACCTTACAATGATTTCTATTTATTTTTTAATGAGAATAAATTATATGTAACATCAAATTTCGAGAGGAGCTCATCCCAAAACCCACTTTATTTATACTCATTAACAATTTGCATAACTGTCTTCATGATCAAGAACTTGGTCGACTCATGAAGATTGGTAGTCATTGGTATACGATTTAATTGAGTATTGGCTGATTAAAAATCAGCCATTTTTTATTTGGTGATAATCTGGAAAGAAAGCAGATATTAAGGATTTTAATTCCAATTTTAATAATCATTGCTCTGAATGTATTATACTGAAATACTGAAGTTGTATAGTGAAGTTGTAGCTAAAAATGTAGTACATGATGATCTCTTGATCTAAATTCCACTTATTGGATTTTTTTTCTTTTTGGTTTTCTTGCCTACTGGTCTGTTGTTAAGTTGGGTATTAATTAGATAAGATGCCTTAAAATTCAACCTGTTTATACAGTTGGATAATAGGCAACGTTAATTTTAAAATACAAAGGTAAATTTTTTAGATATTCAAGTGCAATATTACAGTAAAAATATAACGAATGGATTTCAAATGAAAAATTTTAGAAAAATACTTTTCCTCTTGCTGATTATACCTATAGCTGCAATTATGGGTTACTATGCATTGATATTCCTTCTCAGTGGTCCAGCATTAGATCATTTTTTCGAATTAAAAAATCATGATGTAGGAACCCATGACGTATCTGTAGAGAAATCTTGGATTCTCATAATAAATCTATATTCAGGGAATCATACAAACTCCACCCAGGCGAATCAATCTCAAGAACAAAGCCATTTAACCTCAGAAACTCTATTGAATCAAAAGAATATACATTCAAAATTGCATTAGATAACGGAGTTGCAGAGGAAAAAACTTCAATATCTTTACACCGCTTGAGCACAGCCACTATAGATATATACCGGGATTATGAAGATCCGATAATGATAGGGGTAGTTACGGTTTAAAAGGACATTTTTCTATTGGTCTGCAGGCTTAATAATCATTGAATTTATATTTAATAATCGTTGAACTTATATTTTCCAGTCATTTAATTTACATATATTATCTCAGCTTGAATATAATAATTTGAAAATAAATTGACAATTGACTTTGACGAGATAAAATTGGCTTTGATTGGATAAATATGTTCAATAATTAATTTTTTCTTTTTTACAGTCTTTCATCTGAAATGGCAGAATATTAATATTACTTTATTAATATGACCTCTGAGATTTCAAATCCAAATCTTTCAAATTTTAATTGGATCAATTATCGTTGAAATTGATCTGACTGTTATTCGATCTTCAAACGGTGATTTTAACTTCCCCATTATTGTTAATTTGTAAATCTCATTAAACTTTGAATGCATTAATATAAACTGTTAATTTATGATTGCCATGAAAAATGCACCAAGACTTATCGCATGGGAACTGACTGCGGGGTGTAACCTGAACTGCGTGCACTGCAGGGGAGCTTCCACTTCCTCAGTTCCGGCAGGTGAGCTTACAACTGATGAAGCTAAAGATTTCATTGATGAAGTAACAGGGCTTGGAAAACCCATTCTCATCCTGAGCGGAGGCGAACCTCTAATAAGGCATGACGTTTTTGAAATTGCCCGTTACGGCACTGATGCCGGACTTCGAGTTGTGCTTGCAACAAACGGTACACTTCTTACGCTTGGAATTGTCGAGAAACTGAGAGACGCAGGCGTTCAGCGGCTTAGCATCAGCATTGACGGGGCGACTGCAGAAACACATGACAATTTCAGGGGCATGCCAGGAGCTTTTGAAAGAACGCTTGCAGGCATTGAAGTCCTAAGAAAAACAGAATTTCCTTTCCAGATTAATACTACGATTTCAAAACACAACCTTGAGGAAATCCCTAAGACTCTTGAGCTTGCAAAAGAGCTTGGAGCGGTTGCGTATCATGTCTTTTTCCTTGTGCCCACAGGCAGGGGAGAAGAATCCGATGAGGTTTCCCCAGCAGACTATGAGCGCATTCTGCATTGGTTTTATGAAATGCAGAGAAAATCGGATATCCAGTTGAAAGCAACCTGCGCCCCCCATTATTTCAGGATAATGCGCCAGCAGGCAAAGAAAGAAGGCATTGAGATCTCGGTTAAGACTCATGGCTATGAGGCAATGACAAAAGGCTGCCTCGGAGGCACAGGTTTCTGTTTTGTATCAAGTGTGGGAAAGGTTTATCCTTGCGGCTATCTGCCTGTACTTGCTGGAAATCTAAGGGAAAAACCCTTCAGGGAAATCTGGGAAAACTCCGAAGTTTTTGCAAAACTCAGGAATCCCGAAGGACTTAAGGGCAAATGTGGAATCTGCGAATATAAAAAAGTCTGTGCTGGCTGCAGAGCAAGAGCTTATGCTGCCACAGGCGATTATCTTGAAGAAGAGCCTTACTGTATCTACAAGCCCCGAAAAAATGGTAGTGATAAGGATGATTGAAATTGAAAATTATGATAATCGGTTCCAGGAAGAGGATGCCGATTTTTCCTTTGAAATGCAGCCTTATGATGGGGAAGGTCCAGAAATCGAACTTGATGAAATTGACAAGAAAATCCTTAACCATGTCCAGCAGGAAATCCCCCTAGAAGTTGAGCCTTTTGCAAGGTTAGGGGAAATCCTCGGACTGCCTGAAACCGAAGTCATTGAAAGGCTGCGCGATCTCTACGGGATAGGGGCAATAAGGAGAATAGGCCCTATCCTCAGCACCAAAAAAATGGGTGGAGCAAGTACACTCGTAGCTATGAAGGTGCCTGAGCCCCGCATTGAGGAAGTTGCAAATTTTATAAATGAATACCCTGAAGTCTCCCACAATTACCTCCGAAGTGCTGCAAAATATAACCTCTGGTTTACACTCTCAGCTCCCAATAAAATCAGGCTTGAAGAAATTATCGAGGAAATTCAGGAAAATACAGGTTGTCCCTTGATGGATCTCCCTACAAAGCGCCTGTTTAAAATCCAGGTGAAATTCGACATCAGGTGAAGAGAAATGGATAATATGGATATTAAACTGCTCAAGCTTGTGCAGGACGGAATTCCTATAACTCATTCTCCTTTCAAGGATTTTGCTGCTGAACTTGGAATCAGCGAACAGGAGGTAGTTGACAGGCTTAAACGCCTTCAGAATGTCGGAAAAATTCGGCGTTTTGCAGCTTCGATAGGACACAGGACAATAGGAATCACAGCCAATGCTATGTGTGTCTGGAACGTGCCTAGTGAAAGGGTAGAAAAAGTAGGGGCAATAATGGCCGAGTTCCCTGAAGTTACTCACTGCTATGAGCGCCCGCGCTATCCTAACTGGCCGTATAATCTGTTCACCATGGTTCACTCTTATACTCCAGAGGACTGTGAAGAGGTAGCTGTTAGGCTCTCGGAAGCTGCCGGAATTAAGGATTATACCCTCATTTTCAGTGAACGTGAATTCAAAAAAACCGGGGTCAGGCTATAAGGGTCTGGCCTTAATATCTTTCACTGTGATGTTCCTAGCTTTTCGCTCAAGCCTTTTTCCAAAAGGCTTGTGTAACCGGTCCTAATATCTTTTATTGCGAGGTTCCTAGCTATGGCTGAAACAAATAATTTTCTCCCGCTTATGCTTGATTTATCTGGCAGGAAGATCGTTATCTTTGGAGGGGGCTCAGTTGGTGAACGCAAAGCCGAACTTTTCTCAAGCTGTGCAGATACCCTTATTGCTAGTCTTGAATTCTCTCAGCAGCTGCAGGAGCTTGAGGCTTCAGGGCAGGTAAAGCTTGTTCGGATTGACCTGCTTGAGGCCTCGGATTCCGAACTCAGGGAGCTCATTTCAGGAGCCTTCATTGTCATACCCGCAACAAGTAATTTTGAGCTTAACCAGAAGATAACTGCCATTGCAAGGGAAAGCGATATTTTGATTAATCAGGTAGACGCTTTAGGTAGTGTTGTAATTCCATCAGTTATAAAAAGAGAAGACCTCGTTATCGGAATTTCTACTCTAGGCCACAGTCCTGCAGTCTCAAAATATACTCGCAGGCAAATCGAAACCTTGATAACTCCTGAATATTCTGACATGATACGGCTTCAGGATGAGACAAGGAGTTACCTGAAGCAACATGTGGCAGAACAGAGGAAAAGAAAGACAATTCTCTGGAAAATCCTTGAAAGCGAGGAGGTCTGGAATGGGTTTTCTGAGTCTTATGAAAAAGCAGCCGAAAGGGCACACGCAATAATTTCAGAATGCCTGGAAAATTCCGGCAAGTAAGCCTGGAAGGAAGTGAAGGAACTGGCAGGAAACTGAAATCTTTAAGATTACGGAAGAGGCTCTCTGAATCAAAAAACTCTTGAAGAAATTCCCTAAATTGAAATACTTTCAGAATCAAGAAACTTCGTAAATGGAAACTTTAAATCAAAATATTCTGTAATTAAAAATCGTTTGGTGAAAAAAGGTAGGAGTTATGGACAAAGCTTAATTTACAACTCCTTATATTATCATTCTATTCTTATATTCATTCTATCCGGAGGCTCTCTGTGACAGAAATCTCAAGTATGGTTATATCCCATAAAAAAGCAAAAGTTGAAGAAATGGAGTCTGCCTGGCATGGAGATCTGGACGGTCTGCTCCATAATCTGTATAATCGTGAGTTTGTTTATGAGTGTGTTGTCTTAAAAACCTGCAACCGTGTTGAAATTTACGTTGTTTCCCCCAAGAGCAGCAGTTTACTTTTCTCTTTTGCAAAGGAAATGGGAGCTTCCACCCATATTATTGATTTTTATGGGCATGACGAGTCCCTTGAACACCTGCTCAGGCTTGCAGGTGGGCTTGAATCCATGATTGTTGGGGAAGACCAGATTCTAGGGCAGATAAAAGAACTCTATGCTTATTCCAAAAAAACGGGAACGACCGGGAAAATCCTTGACACTGCCTTTGAAAAGGCTATTCAGGTAGGAAAACGTATCCGTAATGAGACCAGAATCAATAAAGGTTCGGTTTCCATAGGCTCTGCAGCTGTGGATCTCGCAGAGGATATTCTGGAAGGGCTCACAGGGAAATCCGTGCTCGTGATAGGGGCAGGAGAAATCGGAGTTCTTGTCGCAAAAGCCCTGGCTGAAAAGGATATCGAGGCAATATACATTGCTAACCGTACCTTTAAAAAAGCCGAAGAAATTGCTTACGAACTTGGAGGGCATGCAGTCAGGCTTGATGATGTCCAGACTTACCTTAAAGACGCAGATGTCGTAATCAGTGGCACAGGCGCTCCCCATTATATTTTAACCCGGGAAATGGTTGAAAAGGCTATAAAAGACCGGGATAAAACCCGTAAGTTCCTTTTAATCGATATAGCGAATCCCAGGGATATTGAGGAATCAGTTACTGAACTTGAGAGCGTCGAACTGTGCAATATTGACAACCTCAGGGTAATCAGCGAAAGGACGCTCAAAATAAGGAAAGAGGAAGCTAGAAAAGCTGAAGCTATAATTCAGGAAGAAATCAGGCTTTTAAATATCCATTATAAGCGCCAGAAAGCCGACAAAATTATTTCTGATCTTTACAGGCAGGTATACGATGTCAGGATACGGGAAAGGGAAAAAGCAGTCAACAGACTTTGCGCCTATCATACCATAGGGGAAATTGAAACCGAAGTGCTTGATGACCTTACCCATTCCATTGTTAACAAAATCCTTGCCGAGCCTACCAAAGTTCTCCGCCAGGCTGCAGAACTTGGAAATGAAGAATTCCTTGAAGTAGTTTCAAGAGTTTTCTGCCTCGAAAAAGAAAAGGCAAGGGTGGAACAAATGAAACCCGTTTGTGGAAATGAGTTAAACCGTGTCTCTGAAAAAGGCAAGTTATAAGAAAATAATCAGAAATAAGTAAGATTCGTAAGAAGCAGTGAAATTCGTAAGAAGCTAAATAAAATTCGCAGTAACAGAAGTGATCAAATGTTTCCAGATATCAGGTTGAGACGATTGAGAAAAGGAAAAATCAAGAACCTTGTGTGTGAAAATACCTTATCCTTAGATGACCTGGTTCAGCCTATTTTCGTGAATGAGACTATCGACTCCGCTATTGAAATTTCTTCCATGCCCGGCGTATACAGCTTCCCTCTCTCAGAGGTTGCAAAAGAGGCAAAAGAAATTGCAGAACTCGGAATCCCTGCAGTAATCATCTTCGGAGTGCCTGCATTCAAGGACGCGGAAGGTAGTTCCTCATGTGGGGAAACTGATGTCATCCAGGAGGCTATTAGGAAAATCAAAGCCGAGCTCGGAGATGAACTTGTGGTGATTACGGACATCTGTATGTGTGAGTACACAAGCCATGGGCACTGCGGAATCATTGATTTTGAAACAAAAGAAATCCTGAATGATCCCACTCTTGAGGTTCTCGGAAAAATCGCAGTGAGTCATGCAAAAGCAGGCGCTGACATGGTAGCCCCTTCAGGAATGATGGATGGAATGGTAGGAGCCATCAGGCAAGCACTTGACCTGAGCGGATTTGAGAATATTCCGATCATGTCCTATGCCGCAAAATACCACTCTTCTTTCTACGGGCCTTTCAGGGAAGCCGCTGAGTCTGGGTATTCTTTCGGAGACCGCTCCACCTATCAGATGGACCCTGCAAACAGTGATGAAGCTCTCAGGGAAGTAACCCTTGATGTGGCCGAAGGCGCAGATATAATAATGGTAAAGCCAGCCCTTCCTTACCTTGATATTATCTACCGGGTCAAGACGGAATACCAGATGCCAACAGCCGCATACAATGTTAGCGGGGAGTACGCCATGCTCAAAGCCGCCGCAGCTAACGGCTGGCTTGATGAAAAGAAAGCAATGTATGAATCTCTCATCTCTATAAAAAGGGCAGGGGCGGATATTATCATTACCTACTTCGCAAAGGATGCTGCCCGCATGTTGAAGTAAGCGCCTCTACTCAGGCGCTCCTGATTTTCAGGATATTTATTCTGTTATCCTTCTTTCACCCTTCCTGTCTTTCAAGCCTTTCTTCTGTCTTTCAGGCCCATTGCCCATTTCACAAACTTGCTCATCAATCCTATCAATAAATGCTTAATAGGGGAAGACTCTGTTATAAGATAAAAAATAAGATAGAAAAGGGTTCAATAAAGGAGTAAGTTTTACTCCTAAATTCATAAATCTAAATTTCAATAATATTTATAATTATAAGTTTAGTTTAATATACAATTTAAGTTCAACCCAGCACTTCACTTAGTTTACGAATACTTCGCTTAAGTTTACAATATTTCACTTAAATTTATGAATAACTATTAAAGATTTTCAGTCCATTTCGGTGAGATTTTCATGGTATCTGAGGTAACACTTGAGAAGTCCAGACAGATGTATGAGAAGGCAAAGGCCCTTATTCCGGGTGGGGTAAGCAGCCCTGTACGTGCAATTAAGCCCTATCCTTTCTATACGGCATCCGCCGATGGCTCAAAAATAAAGGACCTCGACGGGAATGAGTACATCGATTACTGTCTGGCTTATGGTCCTGCAATTCTTGGGCACAATCATCCAGTAATAAAAGAGGCAATTAAAGCCCAGCTTGATAAAGGTTGGCTCTACGGAACCCCTACTGAGCTTGAAGTAACCCTTGCAGATAAGATTGCAGGTTATTATCCCAGTATTGATATGCTGCGTTTTGTGTCCACAGGCACTGAAGCTACAATGAGTGCTCTTCGCCTTGCTCGCGGCTTTACGGGCAGAAACAAATTTATCAAAATTGAAGGCGGTTTTCATGGAGCTCATGATGCGGTGCTGGTAAAAGCCGGGTCAGGAGCTACAACTCTTGGAGAACCTGATTCTCTGGGAATTCCTGCAGATTTCACAAAATATACTTTGCAGGCTCCGTACAATGATATTGAAACGATGTCCGAGCTTGTGGAGAAGAACAGGGACGAGCTGGCTGCTGTAATAATAGAGCCCGTGCTCGGGAACATAGGTCCGATAACTCCCCAACCTAGCTATCTTGAAGAACTCAGGAAGCTTACTCAGGAAAACGATGTGCTTCTTATATTCGATGAGGTTATCACCGGGTTCAGGCTCGCAATGGGAGGGGCACAGGAATACTTCGGGGTCGTACCTGATATGACCACCCTTGGAAAGATCGTGGGTGGAGGGCTGCCCATAGGGGTTTTTGGAGGGAGGAGGGAAATCATGGAAATGATCTCCCCATCCGGTCCGGTCTACCAGGCAGGAACTTTCAGTGGAAGCCCATGTTCCATAGCAGCGGGCATTGCAGTGCTTGATTACCTGGAACAGGAAAAGATCCACGAAAAAGTCAATTCGAAAGGTGATTACATACGGGCTATGCTCTCTGAAATCGTTGAGGATGAAGGACTTGATTACAGCGTGTGCGGAATTGCTTCAATGTTCAAGATTTTCTTCGGAGCCGAACCTCACAACTACCAGGAGGCTCTGAAGTGCGATAAGGAAGGTTACCTTGCTTTCTTCCACAGGATGCTCGCAAGTGGAATTTTCCTTCCACCTTCTCAGTTCGAGACCAATTTTGTCTCTTCAGCCCACAGCGAAGAAGATATCGAAAAAACCCTTAATGCATATACCGAAAATCTCTGAGCGGATTTGCAGCTTTGAAAACGAGGATTCCATATGATTATAGGAACGCGAGGCAGCCAGCTTGCACTTGCACAGGCCGAGAATGTTACACGCCTTTTGAAAGCACAGGGTGTTGAAACCAGCATTAAAATAATAAAAACCAGTGGAGACCGGTTTACTGACCGACCTCTGCATGCAATATCAGGCGGTGTTGGGGCTTTTGTCAGGGAACTGGACGATGTCATGCTCGCAGGAGAAATAGATATCGCTGTCCATTCCATGAAAGATATGCCAACAATTCGCCCGCCAACACTCCCAACTGCTGCTGTTCTGAAGCGGGATACTCCGTTCGATATCCTGCTGACTTATGACGGGACCACTTTGGATGAGTTGCCCGAACAGTCCATTATAGGCACCAGTTCCCTGAGAAGGACTGCCCAGATCAAGCGTTACAGGCCCGACCTTATTACGCAGAGTCTAAGAGGCAATGTAAATACAAGGCTTAAGAAACTCAAAAAAGGACAGTATGACGGTATTCTGCTTGCTAAGGCAGGACTTGAACGCCTGGGCTGGGAACTTGAAGGGGAGATTCTTTCTCCTGATTTCTTCTGTCCTTCGCCGAACCAGGGTACGGTTGCAGTTGTTACAAGAGCAGGCACTGAAGCTGAAACCGCAGTTTCTAAACTTGATCATACAGACAGTCGGATTGTCACCGAAATTGAGCGTATTCTGATTTCCGAGCTTGGAGGAGGTTGTACCACTCCAGTAGGTTCTTATGCCGAAATTACGTCTGACAGGAAAGAAATCCATGTTCGGGCAGAAGTCCTTTCCCTCGATGGAGAGGAAACTGTCAGAATAGACGAGTTTATCCCTATGGTAGGAGGCATTGAAAAAGCCAGGGAACTCGGAAAAAGGCTTGTACAGATGGGCGGTAAAAGACTGGCTGAGGAAGCACTCCTGCAGCTTTCCGAAAATTCGTGCGGTCCAGATAATTTAAATGACTCATGATCACCCATCAGAAAGGAACCAGCTATGTATTCTCTTACCGGACTTAAACTGAAGAATCCGACTATTCTCGCAGCCGGAGTGCTTGGCACAACCGGAGCATCTCTGTGCAGGGTTGCACGTGAAGGAAGGGCAGGCGCAGTTGTGACCAAATCCATAGGTCCCACGCCTAAAGCCGGGCATTCCAATCCGAGCATGGTTAAGCTTGACTGCGGATTTTTGAATGCCATGGGACTTCCGAATCCTTCCTATCCTGGCTTCCTCCAGGAACTCGAGACTGCAAAAAAGGATTCCGGAGTTCCGGTAATTGCAAGCATTTTCGGCGGAACTCCTGCTGAATTTAAGGAAGTTGCCGAGGGGCTGCTACCTGGAAAACCCGATGCTTTCGAGCTTAATGTAAGCTGCCCACATGCAGAAGGGTATGGAGCTGCTATTGGGTCTAACCCCTGCCTTGTAGAGGCAGTAACAGCTGCAGTAAAAGACGTTGTAAATGTGCCTGTATGGGTTAAGCTTACCCCGAACGTCTCTGACATTACGTGTATAGGTAATGCGGCAGAATCAGGAGGCGCGGATGCAGTTGTTGCAATTAATACCTTAAAAGGGATGGCTATAGATATCGAGTCCGGATATCCCATCCTGGGAAATCGCTCAGGCGGGCTTTCAGGAAAAGCAGTTAAACCCGTAGCTGTGAAATGTGTTTATGATCTCTATAGTGCCCTGGAAATTCCTGTAATCGGGGTAGGAGGGATATCCTCCTGGCAGGACGCGGTAGAAATGATGATGGCAGGGGCTTCGGCTGTCCAGATAGGATCTGCTGTGTATGACAGGCTTGATATCTTCTCCGAAATCAGTACAAGCATCGAAGCTTTCCTGCAGAGGAAAGGCTATTCTGATGTAAAAAAACTAATAGGGCTTGCCCATGAGATGGTTTGATGCTTCCTCTTAATGCTACAATATTACAAATAAATGAAGAGTCTCCTCTGGTCAGGACTTTTTTCTTTGATCTCAAATTCGAGACTATGGAGCCAGGCCAGTTTGTAATGGTCTGGGTCAGAGGGCTTGACGAAGTGCCCATGGGTCTCTCAAGTAAGAATTCCATAACTGTCCAGAAAGTGGGAGAGGCAACTTCAAAGCTTTTTGAGTTGAAAGAAGGCGATTCTTTCGGGCTCAGAGGGCCTTTTGGAAGGGGCTTTACCCTGCCCATAAAAGGAGAAAAAACTCTGGTTGTTGCAGGCGGGGTAGGAGCTGCTCCTCTTGCTCCTTATGCTGAGGCAGCCCGTATTGAAGGTTCTGAGGTGCATACGGTACTTGGAGCACGGAGTGCAGATGACCTGATTTTTGAAGAGCGTTTTGCGGAAGCAGGCGAAGTCTACATTTCTACGGATGACGGCTCAAAAGGGACAAAAGGTTTTGTGACCGATGTACTCAGTAACCTCGACCTCTCGAGTTATGATAAAATTGCAGTCTGCGGGCCGGAGATAATGATGGCTTCGGTTTTCAGGCTCCTTGAGGACAGAGAAGTCCTTGAAAAGTCCGAATTCAGTCTCCACCGTTATTTCAAATGTGGCATAGGGGTCTGTGGAGCATGCTGTATAGATAAATCAGGACTCAGAGTTTGCAAGGACGGACCTGTATTTTCAGGATTGCAGCTCCTTGACTCCGAACTGGGGAAATATATGAGGGATGCCAGTGGGCAAAGAGTTAAAATTTAAGTTTGAGTATATCCCTTTAAAAAATGAAGGAATGAAGGCGTAACTGTCCTGAAAAAGCAGGAGAAGACCAGGATATGATTGGAAGGTTCAGATCAGAAGACGAGATTTTTTACGGAGAGATTGAAGATGGGCGCGTATATCCAAAAGGAGGGGCTCCCGCAGGGATCTTTGAGCTTTCGGAGCTTTACGTCCTTCCGCCTGCATCTCCCTCCAAGATCGTAGGTGTTGGCCTGAACTACCGGGATCATGCTGAAGAGCTACACATGGAAGTCCCGGAAACTCCTATCCTCTTTTTAAAACCTCCATCAGCTGTTATAGGACATAAAGACAAGATAATTTATCCGGCATCCAGCTCCAGAGTAGAATATGAAGCTGAACTCGCAGTTGTTATAGGCAAACGCTGTAAAAATATCTCTGCCTCAAAAGCCGCGGATGTAATTGCGGGTTATACCTGCTTTAACGATGTGACTGCACGGGATCTACAGCAAATAGATGGGCAATGGACAAGGGCAAAGAGTTTTGACACCTTTGCGGCTTTCGGGCCTTATCTCGCTTTTCCTGATGAAGTTGATGTTACGGATGCAAAGATTGCCTGCAGGGTAAATGGGGAAACGCGACAGGCTTCCAGCACTTCAAACCTTATTTTTGACGTTCCTTATCTTATTGAATTCATCACCGAGATCATGACCCTGGAAGTAGGAGACGTTATTACCACAGGGACACCTCCTGGGGTTGGAGAACTTCAGCGTGGAGATATGGTGGAAGTTGAGATCCAGGGAATCGGAATACTTAGAAACGAGGTTGTCTGATGCTGCTTGAAAATATCAGAACTGAACTTGACCTTACCGAGCGCCATCTTCTGGTGCTCAAAAAAGTTATTGAAGAAGCTCCTATTGGAATCCTGAAACTTGCAGAAGTCACCGGAATGCAGAACCACAAAGTGCGCTACTCCCTGAGGGTCCTTGAGCAAGCTAACCTTATCAAGCCCTCGGCTCAGGGTGCCGTACCTGGAGATGCGGTTCCAAAATTCCTGGAGGAATTTGAGTCCGAGTTTAAGAAAATCAACGAGAAAATATCCCGCATCCAGGAAATCGAAGCTTCAATTCCCAGGTAAAGGCTCCTGCATGCAAAAGGAGCTTTTTTAAAAGGTCTTTTTCAGTTTTTGTGAGGAATTCCTTCGCTTCGGTGACTTTTTATAACCCTATTTACATGTTTTTTCCTCAATCACAATCACTCTAAATCATTGGATCCAGTTTATTTTTGGAGAAATTCTATGACCTTAAGTCCTGAAGACCTTAAGACAATTGAAAAATACGCCTATCAAAACGCTGTAAAATACGGGAAAGCCCCCCAACCTAAAGCTGTAATGGGCAAAGTAATGGGGGAGTGCCCTCAACTCAGGTCCGACCCAAATGCAGTATCTGAGGCTCTTAACGTTATTATTCCCGAGATTGCAAAGGGAAATCCTGAAGCCTGGGAAGCAAAGCTTTCTGAAATTGCCCCTGAGCTTATCGAAGCCCTTAGTGTAAAAAAGGAACCTGATAAGGGCTTAAAACCTCTTGAGGGGGCAGAAGATGGCAAAGTTGTAATGCGTTTTGCTCCGAATCCCAACGGGCCAGCAACACTTGGCAGTGCAAGAGGCATGGTAGTTAATTCCGAATACGTGAAAATGTACGGAGGAAAATTTGTCCTGCGTTTCGATGATACCGATCCTGATATAAAGCGGCCTATGCTTGAGGCTTATGACTGGTATCTCGATGACTTCAAATGGCTCGGGGTTGTGCCTGACCAGGTTGTTTATGCTTCTGACCATTTCCCTATGTATTACGATTACGCAAGGAAACTTATCGAGATGGGTAAGGCTTATGTCTGCTTCTGTAAGGGAGGAGATTTCAAGCAGTTTAAGGATGCAAAGCAAGCCTGCCCGCACAGGGATACCAGCCCCGAAGAAAACCTTATGCACTGGGAGAAGATGCTTGCCGGGGAATACGAAGACCAGCAGGCAGTGCTGAGGATAAAGACCGATATAAAGCACAAAGACCCTGCGCTAAGGGACTGGGGAGCATTCAGGATAAGAAAGATGTCTCATCCCCGCTCTGAGATCGGAAACAAATACATTGTCTGGCCGCTTCTGGATTTTGCAGGGGCTATAGAAGACCACGAACTGGGAATGACCCATATCATCCGGGGCAAAGACCTTATAGACAGCGAAAAGCGGCAGGGATATATCTACAAATACTTCGGCTGGAAATACCCGAGAACAACTCACTGGGGCAGGG
>ENA-UOOK01001481-UOOK01001481.1-fermentation-metagenome-genome-assembly--contig:-NODE-1481-length-30860-cov-5.256744_pt1 | contig 30860 bp, 31 predicted proteins | sample MGYA00245777_ERZ724023 | MGnify/ENA primary metagenome ERZ724023 (study PRJEB28704, sample SAMN03018312) | fermentation metagenome | biome: anthropogenic terrestrial biome; feature: soil; material...
GGTGAACCATCGGGGATTCGAACCCCGGACACCCTGATTAAAAGTCAGGTGCTCTGCCAGCTGAGCTAATGATTCATTTCTTTTTTGAACAGCTTATATAGTATACCAATATTTGATGGATATGTCAATCATTTTTTTGTTTTTTATTTTTATGGATTTTTTCATTTTTTATCGTGACTTTTTTAAAGAAGAAAAACGTCACCTTCTTTTGATTTGACAATTTTAATTTTATTATTCATAATGGAAATAAGGAAAAGTTTTTATACTGAATAAATTTTACAGAAGTACAAATGAATGGAGCTTACGATTCAATGGAACAAGTTTTAAACCGCCGTACGGAAAATCCGGTGCTTCGATTTTTAAAATGGCGTTATGCACCCTTTCTTGTTTTTTTAATTTATGCAATCACCATCCACTGCACCATGCAGCTTGGAACAGATGATGATGTTCTTTTTGTGAAAGCTTTGGAAGAAGAGGGCCCTCTTCTTCACTATTATACAACCCGTTATGCTACTTGGACTTCGCGATTACTTTTAGAAACTGTTCTAATTTATATAATTCGGATTCCCTTACTTTGGAAAATACTCGATATTGCAATTTTTGTATCAATTCCAGCACTGCTTTCTCTTCTTTTTGACAAGGGAAATAATTGGGGAATTCGCTGGATTTTCGTCTTTTTAATGTTCCTCTATCCGTTTCACGATATGGCAACCGCCGGTTGGATTACAACAACAGTCAATTATTTGTGGCCGCTGGCTGCAGGAATCGCTGCTTTTTTGCCCATTAAAAAACTTTTACAAAATGAACCACTTCGTTGGTACCATTATGTAATCAATATTCCACTTGTACTCTTCGCTTCTAATCAAGAGCAATGCTGTGTAATCATTGCCGCTATGTTTTTCTTCTTTCTAATCAAACAGATCATCTGCAAAAAAAGCTGGCACTACCCTTCTATTATGCTTTTTCTCTGTGCCTTAATGCTTCTTTTTATCATGACGTGTCCCGGTAATAAAGTAAGACTTATCTCTAATACAGAATACTGGCTTCCGGAATTTGCCAACCTACATTTGGGTGGAAAAATCGAGTTGGGGTTTTCCTCTACCCTTTACGCGTTTCTATTTATGATGGGTCCGTGCGGAGCTAATTATATCATTCTCTCATTTACGTTTTTATTGTTTTTGGCTGCACTGAAAGCAAAAATTTCTATTTTAAAAAAAATAATTTGCTTTTTGCCCTTTGCTATTTGCCTGCTCTTTTCCCTGCAACCGGTTTTAAACTGGATTCCCGTTTTTAATAGCTTTTTTAGCCGGATTAACACTGCTATGACTTTGACTGGTACTCGCCCATTTTCACACTTACCGGAAACAATTTTTCCAGATGCTGTTTTAAGTTTGATTTGTCTTGCAATCATTTTTTCCATGATTTTTGTCTTTCAAAATAAAAAACGATTTTGGCTTGCTCTTTATATCATGGCGGCAGGATTTGTTACGCGTCTTGCAATGGGATTTTCTCCTACAGTCTGGGCCTCCAGCACCAGAACTTATCTATTTTTCTACATTGCGGTTATTGTCGACGCCGCTTTAGTCTTAATAGAAATACAAGGAAATTCCTCTGTGCTTAAAATGAAACATTATCGTCTTAAAAAATAATAAATATTAGATCGAAAAAAGGCCACCTTAAACAGGTGGCCTTTTCAGAGAGAGGAGAAATTTATGAAAATGTCTTATAATCATTTCAATAATTTTAAGATACACTCCTTATGTGACGGTTTGATGAAAAAATCTGACAACTACAAGAATTTTTCACTTTCCTCTACAGCTTTGCATAAAACAGACTGATACATTCTATAAAGGAGATGGTCTGTTTTGCCAATTCGCATATTTATCGATCAAGGTCACAATCCTTCCGGTCCAAACCCGGGTGCAAAAGGAAATGGACTACTGGAACAAGATGTTAATTATCTTGTCGGAAAAGAACTTGCGGAACTTCTTCAAAAAGATTCTAGATTTTCTGTACGGCTTTCTCGAAACCGTCCCGAAGAAGTCCTTGGAACCGACAATTTTACCAGCCTTTTTACCCGCGTTCGCATGGCCAATCAATGGCCGGCCCATTACTTTCTAAGCATTCACTGCAATTCCAATCCCAATCCGGCTATCAATGGCACTGAAGCATATGTCTATCAGGGATATTCTCAAGCATACTGGCTTGGAGAACATATCATAAACGGCATTACCGCAGAAACTGGTACTCAAAATAACGGCGTTCGCATCAACCCCACCTTTTATGTGCTACGAAATACGACCATGCCTGCTGTTCTAATTGAATTGGGCTATCTTTCTAATGTCGAAGATGCACAAAAGTTACGGGATCACCCAGACTATTTTGCCAAAGGAATTTATCGCGGTCTTTTGAGTTACTTTGATTTTTCTGAAGTCTAATTTACAAAATAAAGCGAGGGATTTTTACTCTCGCTTTTTTATTTTGGACATGCCATTCATAACTAAAAAATTTTAAAATATGAGTTGACTTTTCGAACTGCAACTAATATAATATCAGTATAGCAAATTGATACTGAATTGATTACAGTTGAAAGGAGGTTTGAGAAAATGAACAGTGACTTCTGCGTAGCCGTTCATGCATTGGTCTATTTAAATCGTAAAGCAGAAGTCGTTTCCAGCGAAGAACTTGCTAAAAATATCTGCACTCACCCTGCCCGAGTGCGCAAGGTCCTTTCTAAACTGAAACGAGCCGGTCTAGTCACGACCAAAGAAGGGATCGAAGGCGGTTATCGTTTTGTCGGAAATCCCGAGTCGATTACACTTGATGAAGTCAGCAAAGCGCTCGATGTTCGTTTCGTAGAATCTTCATGGCACAGCGGAGACAGCGATATGGATTGTTTAATTGCTTCTGGAATTGCAAAGATTATGGATGGAATTTACGAAGATTTGGACAAACTATGTAAAGATCATTTGAAAACTGTGACAATTCAAACAATCGATGATGAAATTTTCCGCAAAAACAAATAATCAAACTTTATTTTTAAGGAGGAACACTTATGGAAATCAAAACTTTAACATCCGAAAATTTTGAGACTGAAGTTTTAAAAGAATCAAAAACGGTTTTAGTCGATTTTTGGGCAAGCTGGTGTGGCCCCTGCCGCATGCTCTCCCCCGTCGTTGACCAAATTGCCGAAGAGCGTAAGGACATAAAAGTCTGCAAGGTTAACATCGATGAACAGCCGGAATTAGCACAAAAATTTAACGTTATGAGCATTCCAACACTGCTCGTCTTTCGTGATGGCAAACAGGTAAATTCTTCTGTTGGTGTACGCCCCAAACAAGATATTTTAAACCTTCTTTAATCCCAAGCACCTCAAAAGATTTGCAAAAGCCGTCTCCAATAATAGGGAGGCGGCTTTTTTATTTCTTAAATAAAACAACTGCTCTGCTTTTCCTCTCAAAAAAGGAAAAAAGCAAAGCAGCTGCCAAAAAATCTATGTTAACAATAAAATAGGAATTAGATATCTTCCGGATCAACGACTGTCTTATCCTCTGCGGTTGCATAGGAGAAACCAGCAACGATTTCCTTCGTATCACGGGCAATCATCAATTCCTCATTAGTCGGAATGACCCATACCTGCACCTGAGAATCAAAGGAAGAAATCTTTCCGCCTTTTCCAAGAATCATCTGATCATTGAGGACTCCATCGACCTTCGTTCCAAGGAACCGCAGATAGCGACAGACACCATAACGAATCTTCGGAACATTTTCGCCAAGGCCTGCTGTAAAGACGATTGCGTCAAGGCCATTCATCGCAGCAGCATAAGCACCGATATATTTTGCGATCTGATAAATCAGCATTTCGTGGGTTAGAGCAGCTCTGTGATCACCACGAATTTCCGCGCTGGTTACATCACGGTCATCACTATATCCGCAGACACCAAGCATACCGGATTTTTTGTTGAGAAGATCGTCCATCTCTTTTGCAGTCATGCCCTCTTGTTCCATCAGGAACGTTACAATGGAGGGATCCAGATCGCCGCAACGAGTTCCCATCATAAAGCCGCCAAGCGGGGTCAGGCCCATGCTGGTATCCACGACATGACCATCTTTAATTGCGGTAACAGAAGAACCATTTCCAATATGGCAGGTAACCATCTTAATATCTTCCAGCGGCTGATGCATCAGGTGTGCACAATGCTGGCTCACATAACGGTGGCTGGTTCCGTGGAAGCCATAACGGCGAATCTTATATTTCTCATAATACTCATAAGGAATCGCATACATATAGGCTTTTTCGGGCATGGTAGCATGGAAACTTGTATCAAAAGTGATACATTCCGGCATCTCTGTACCGAACACCTCGCGGCATGCAAGGATCCCCTGCAGTTCCGGACCGTTATGAAGCGGTGCCAACGGAACAAGGCTCTCTACGCCCTTGATAACTTCATCGTCAACTAATACGCTGTGATGGAAGATAGAACCGCCCTGCGCAACACGATGACCAATTGCAGCGATTTCAGAAAGTTTCTTGATTACGCCGAATTCTTTATCGACTAGAATTTGGGTCACGAGTTTAAAGGCTGCCTTGTGATCCGGCAGAGCAGGCTCAGAACTGGTTTTGCGGCCGTCCGCAGTTTTATGACTGAATGACCCCTTCTCCTGACCGATTCGTTCACAATTTCCTTTGCAGAGCATTTTCTCCGTGTCCATATCAATCAGCTGATACTTGAGCGAAGAACTGCCGGCATTGATGACCAGAATTTTCATTTTTGTTAACTTCCTCCTAAATTAAAAAATAAACAGAATTACTTGCAACTTTTTGATGAACAAAGTAATATATATATGATAATACATGTTTTTCGGGATTTCAAGGCAAAGGAGCAAGAAAACGATGAAAATATGCGCAGTCATATGCGAGCTAAACCCCTGTCACTTCGGTCATCAGGCTCTTTTTGACGCTGCGCGGAAAAATGGCGCCACCCACATTGCTGCTATTTTAAGCGGAGATTTTGTGCAGCGCGGAGAACCCGCTTTGCTCCCCAAATGGGAACGTGCTGCCCAAGCGCTTTCAATTGGTGCCGATTTAGTGATTGAACTCCCTGTTCCTTTTGCAACAGCCGGTGCAGAAACGTTTGCTAAAGGAGGCGTTTCGCTTGCCAGAGCCATCGGCGCAGACTTTCTTGCTTATGGCAGCGAGTGTGCAGATCTTAACGCCCTCAATTTTCTTGCAAATACGCTGCTTTCTGAAAAGTTCTCAGAGCTCTTAAATAACTTTTTAAGCGAAGGAATTTCTTTTGCTGCCGCGCGTCAGAAGGCAATCGAAGTTCTCTGCGGAAAAGAAATGGCAACGCTTTTAAAAATGCCAAACAATATTCTTGCCGTCGAATATGAAAAAGCAAAAAAGGAACTGCACCTTTCGATGGATTCCATGACGATTCCGCGGTTGGGTGCTATGCATGACAGCCTTTGTGATTCCTCTTTTCAAAGCAGCAGTCGGATTCGTGAGGAGGTTTTTTCCGATGGAGACTGGTTCCCCATGGTACCGGAAAAATCGGCTGTGATCCTCCAAAGAGCCATCACAGAAGGCCATGCACCAGCTTCTTTCAAATACGCTGAGCGCGCCGTTCTCTATGCACTGAGAAAATTGCAGCCGGAAGACCTTGCGCGTCTTCCAGATATTTCGGAAGGTCTGGAAAATCGTATTTATGCTGCCGTTCGAAATGCTTCTTCTCTAGAGTCTCTTTACACGCAGATTAAAACGAAGCGCTATCCCTTATCCCGGATTCGAAGGATCATCCTCAGTGCATTTTTAGGGATTCAAAAAACAGATACCGCTCTGCTTCCTCCCTATCTTCGAATTCTTGCCATTGGGAAAAAAGGACAAGAGTTTTTGCATTTTATCAAAAGCAACACAAATTTGCCGATCATTACACATTCCTCAGACCATTTTGCTCTTGACAGCAAGGCCTTTCATATGATTGAATTAGAGCATCTGGCATCTGATTTATATGCACTGTGTATGCCTGTTCCACGCCCTTGCGGCAGTGACCTGACTCATGGTATAATTGTTTCAGAATAAAGTCCAGAGTTTAAGAGGGGGAAAAGCTCTTATGAGTATCGAAATGCAGGAAATTGAATATGAACCGTTTGGACGATGCATTAAAATTTCCAACCGGGTTTTGGAGGCAATTATCTCGATCGATTTTGGTCCCCGCATCTTAAAATTCAATTTTCTGAATGAAGAAAACACACTGTATGAAGATAAGCAGGATCGACATGTTTATCAAAATGAAATTCTGCATGAATATTTTGGAAAAGACGCAAAATTTCACTGTTACGGAGGACACCGACTCTCAGTTGCACCGGACGTAATGCCTCAAAGCTATTATCCCGATAATGAACCGGTCGTCTATGGTCCTATTAATGGCGGAGTCACTTTTACATCGCCCCGCCAGCAAGACAGCGAGCTTCAGTTTTCCATGGATATCATGATGTCGGATGGAACTTCCGATATTATGGTCGTTCACAAGCTAAAGAATTGTTCCTCTTCAGAAAAGAATATTGCGCTTGCCGGAATTACAATGGCACAAAGAGATGGCCTCTTGATTGTTCCCCAAAATCAGGGACACGATGAAAAGCACTATCCAAATCGTCATCTTTCTTTGTGGCCTTTTTCAAGTTTCCGCGACCCGCGCCTCTTTGTTGGAGATCGATATTTAACGGTTAAACACGCAGCAGCAGAACAATATTTAAAATTTGGAATCAACGATGTGCAGGGTTGGGTGGTTTATGCTCGCAATCACACCGCCCTGATGGCACGTTTTATTCATAACACCGCCTTCGCCTATCCGGATTTCGGGGCCTCTTTTGAATCTTACGTTTGCAATGACTATACCGAAATGCGAGTGCTTTCTCCACTCTATACAGCTGCTCCCGGAAAAATAATTCGTCATGTCGAAAATCTTTCACTTTTTCACGTCAACAATCTTCCGAACGCCGAAGACGAAGATGCCATTGAAAGCTTTTGCGAACAGCTTGCACCCTAATAATAAATATTTAAAATGACCCATGCTCCGTAAATAAACGGAGCATGGGTCATTTTTTATGCTTTTATACGGGTTTTTCCAACTGACAGACAAAAGCTGCCGGTCTTTCCTTTATCTGTTCGGCCTCTTTCGCCTGCAACACACGATAATGCTTGATCAACAACTCTACAAACTCTTTTTCTGCTGCCGTTAACTCCGATTTTTCCTTGTAAATCACTCCAAAGCGAAGACATTCGTTGCACCCTAAAAGAGGAATGGAAATTACCTGATAACGAGAATCCTGTTGTTCAAATTCTGTAATGCCTATCGTAAAAAAATTGCTCTCAGAAATTAGGCTCATCTGCTCTGCGCGATCATTTACATAAACAATCTTTGGTGACTCGTTTAAATCCAAATGAAGATTCTGTGTTGTAATTCGATAAATAAAGTCTTCAAATTGGCCAATATAGCGAACAAATCCATATTGTTTCAACACTGAAAGATCAATTAGCTCATGATTTTGAAGAAGCTCATGACTGCGCGACAGGCAAATAGACGGCTGAAAAAGCGCCAGCGGAACAAAATGAAGTCCCGCCTCGAAAAACTGTTTTTGTTTTGCTGAAGATTCACGAGAAGCAAAGTGAATGACTCCTACATTCGATTTTCCTTCCATTACATTTTCAATCACATTCATTTCCGCATCTTCTTTTAAACAAAAAGAAAAGTTATTTTCATTCTGATGCTTTCTGCAAATCTGATTAAAACATTCAGCCGTATGTGAAAAACGAGTCATAGAAACATTAAGAGTGCTTTTTTCCGGTTTAGAGGAATCCGAAAACGTTTTTAGCCGCTCAAGTTCTTTTAAAATGATTTTGCAGTGATCCAAAAAATATTCTCCATCCGGTGTTAAAGAGCAGCCTTTTCGAGTTCTGTAAAAGAGCTGCACACCAGCCTCTTCTTCAATTTCCTTAATAATGTGGCTCAAATGAGGCTGTGAAATATAGAGCAGTTTAGCCGCCTGATTGATGGAACCGTTCTGTGCGACTTTTTCAAAATACTCTAGATACTTAATTTCCAAAGTGCAAAGCCCCCTAATTTTTTTAATTTATTTTTAATTTTAATTTATAAAATTAAAAATATTATCTTTATTAGTTTATTAAATTCCGTATTATTTATATCATATTTCCACTTTTTCGTAAAGCAAATCATAGTTTTTTGTATGATTACATGGATTTTACTTCCAGTTTCTGTTAATTTTTTCTATATTATCCCCCGATATTTCTATTCGGAATTCGAATAATCAGGCTTCATTAAATTATGTTATAGTATTAATATACCTTAATTAATAAATGATTTCGGGGTGATTTTTATTAAAATGAAACAATTATTGGAAAATTCGCTAAGAAGCGCTGTTTTATATGGGCAGCATTACCTTGCAAACGGAAAGGTCGCATCCTACATTCCGGAATTAGCAAAAGCTGATCCACATCAATTAGGGCTTTGTTTAATTACGAAAGAAAAAGAAATTTATCACGCGGGCGACTGGTTAGTCCCCTTTACCATGCAAAGTATTTCAAAAACTTTTTCCTTAATTGCGGCGCTCCAAACAGCCGGATACCAAAAAGTTTTTAGTAAAGTAGGCATGGAACCTACCGGTGATGGATTTGACAGCATTGTTCAGCTAGAAACCAAGCAGTTGATCCCCTTTAATCCTATGATCAATGCTGGTGCAATCGTCACTGTTAGCTGTATTGACAGCAAAGATCCCGTGAAAGAATTTTTGGATTTGGTACATAAGCTATGCGCAAATGACGAAATTAAAATAAATGAAGCTACCTATTTGTCAGAAAAAAAAGCCGGCATGCGCAACCGCTCCATTGCCTATCTTTTGGAAAGTGACCACATCCTAGAGGGAGATCCCGAAATTATTTTGGATCATTATTTTAAGATGTGTTCGGTTTCTGTTACGACAAAAGATCTTGCTCATTATGCTTGGATTTTAGCAAATGACGGTCTTGATATCACCACGGGAGAGCGGCTGATCGAAGGGTGGATCGTACGGATCGTAAAAACTTTGATGATGACTTGCGGTATGTACGACGAATCGGGTGAATTTGCAGTCAAAGCGGGGATTCCCTCAAAAAGCGGAGTAGGAGGTGGAATTGTATCTGCAGCCCCAAATGGAATTGGAATTGCTGCTTTTGGCCCGGCACTCAATAAAAAAGGAAATAGTGTCGGCAGTATACATATGATCGAATACTTATCCAAGGAACTTAATCTTCATTATTTTGCAAACCAGTCTTCCATCACAGCATAAAAAGATAAAAAGATTAAAAGGAGTTGGAAAAATTGGAAGCTATCAGTCAGCAAATCGGAAATATCAATGATTTTCTCTACGGGTACATTTTAATTGCACTTTTAATTTTCGGCGGCATCTTTTTTTCAATCGCCACACGATTTGTACAATTTCGAAAGTTTAAAGAAGGCAACCGATTATTATTTGAAAAAAGCAACAATTCACAAGCCGTTTCCGGGTTTCAGGCACTTATGGTTTCGACCGCTTCCCGTGTAGGTGTCGGCAATATTGCCGGCGTTGCAACAGCAATTGCGCTGGGCGGCTCCGGAGCCGTATTCTGGATGTGGGTGACCGCACTGCTCGGCGGTGCAACAGCCTGCATAGAAAGCACCATGGCACAGGTCTATAAAAAGAAAAACAAAGATGGCTCATTTAGCGGCGGCCCCGCTTATTACATTCAAAAAGTTTTTCATAAACGCTGGTTGAGTGTTTTGTTCTCCATTTGTCTGATCGTCACATTTGCTTATGGCTTTGAATGTCTGCAGGCAAATCTGATCACTTCTTCTATGGAGCGTTATGTCGGAACCGACCCAACAGCCATTATCATTATCGGTCTGATCATGGCGGCTCTGACAGCATACGCAGTCTTTGGGGGTCAGAAAACCATTGCAAAAATTACCGAAGTGATGGTTCCCGTCATGGCTGCTATCTACCTTGTTTTCTGTCTAGTCGTCATCATTACAAACGCTTCGAATCTGCCGGGGGTCTTTTCCAGTATTTTTGCAAATGCTTTCGACTTTAAAACTATTTTTGCAGGATTCTCCGGCTCTGCAATCATGTACGGCGTAAAAAGAGGTCTTTATTCCAATGAAGCCGGCATGGGTTCTGCACCAAACGCTGCCGCCACTGTCGCAACCTCTCATCCCGCAAAACAAGGTTTTGTACAAATGCTGGCAGTCTATATCGATACCATTCTGATTTGCAGTGCAACTGCCCTGATGGTTTTAAGCACCGGCGTTTCCACAAAAGGAGAATCGGCGCTGCCTCTGGTACAAAAAGCGGTCGGTTCTCAATTTGGAGAATTCGGAATTTTAATTATTACAGTCTCCATTTTCTTTTTTGCATTCAGCACCATTATCGGAAATTATTATTATACAGAATCCAATGTGCTTTATATTTTGCAAAGACCAACTAATTTTAAATTGTTCCGCACCAGCATTGTAGTTGGCGTTTTTATCGGTTGTATCATGGATACCAGCCTTGCATGGAATATCGCCGATTTTACAATGTGTCTAATGGCCATTTTAAATGTACCGGCGTTGCTCTGCATGACTCGCAAATATCTGCATGTCCTTTCTAATTATGAAAATCAGAGAAAACAAGGCAAAAATCCTGTTTTCTATGCAAAAGATGCGGGGATTGATGATGCCGATTATTGGGAATATTCTGATCTCTCCGATGAAACGGAAGTTCCCGCAGTAAAAACTTCCTGAGTTCCTTAATTCAAAGAAATGGTGTCCGATATTTTATCGGGCACCATTTCTTTATTTTGCAAAAATGTTTTCCATTCCTGCTTGAGCGACACGCTCTTTAATTGCGGAAATATCTGTCGTATAAATTTCTTTTTCTTTCATACGCTGAAACAAAACTGAACCCGAAAAAGTATACCTTTTTCGAATCCCTTCCGGTGTTTGCATCTGCTCCCTCACGAAACAAATCGCATCTCCAACTGCAGTTGATTCCGGCAAAGTAAGCAATTCCTGCTTTTTAGCGAACCGTACTGCATTAAAACCTGCCAACGTTCCTGTTACGATCGCCTCCGTATGCCCAACTAAAAGTCCTACCTTTTCTCCGGCACAAAATAGATTCTTCATGCCCTCGACTTTGAGTGTATCATCCCGCGGAGCCATTTCAAAAAAGCGCATGGAATTTGCACGGCCTCCGGCATATGGATCCTCATACTGCGCATTGGCAAGTCCAGGGATCTGATGAAGACGCTGTAAATTAAAATAGGGCGTCATCAATTTTACATGTCCTGTATCAAGCAGAATCAAATTTTTTGCAAATTCCGGCTGTGCATACTGTTGACAGCTTTTGATAGAAAGATGATTTTCGATCAGTTCTGGTGGAATTGGAATCATTACGACCCCTTTTTGATTCAGCGTTTCAATTACTTTTGGAGAAAGTGATTCTTTTAATAGTTTACAGGAACCGCTCATAGCGCCAACCGTACCATCTTCCTTTTGACCACAAATTTCCTGAATTCCGCAGAGGCCGGTCAGGCTAATCCTGCCGCCAAAACTGGGACAGCGCAAAATACACATGGCACAGCCGTTCCCGTATTTTCCGCAATTCTGCATTGGCCCCGCTGTTCCAGTTGCATCCACAAAAGCGTCTCCAGAAATTTTTGTTCCATCCATAAGCTCCACTGCCATTAAGCTGTTTTCTTTTTTCTCCACTTTGGATACACGTGCCTGGAATCGGACTTCTACATTTAAGCTTTTTAAATACCGCTCTACAGCCCCGGGCATTTTCCCAACATCATAAATACTTGCATGCTCATGACCAGGAAAAGAAACATTACGATGTCTGCAGTACTGATCAATTAAGCAAAACAGTTCCCCGCCACCCATGGCGATCATTTCTTCCTCTGCTGTATAACGTCCGTTATTTCGCATAATTCCGCCGACTAAACCGGTCCCCAAAAGCATATCAGTACGTTCCAGTAAAACTGTTTCAGCTCCCATTTTAGCTGCGCGTACAGCAGCAGCACACCCTGCCCATCCGCCGCCGACAATCACGATTTTCATCTTTCCATTCCTCACTTTCTTACTTTTTTAACTTTTGCTTATTTTTACCTGTTATTTTTGACGACTCTCATTTAAAAATACGCCCTAAAAATTTCTTTTATGTGTCGCTTCCTTTCCCTTTATGCTATAATAAAAATACAATAAACAGACGGAGGCAATCATCATGTATGAAAATTGGGAAACGTTAAAATCCGCCTGCCTCGAATGCCAAAAATGCGATCTCTGTAAAGGGCGCACCAATCTGGTCTTCGGAGTTGGAAATCCGCAATCGAAAATTTTGTTCGTCGGAGAAGGCCCCGGCGAACAAGAAGATTTAAAAGGGGAACCATTCGTTGGCCGCAGCGGACAACTTCTAGATAAATATCTTGACGCCGTAGGACTCGACCGCCATAAAAATATCTATATCGCAAACATTGTAAAATGTCGCCCACCAAAAAATCGCGACCCTCTTCCGGAAGAACAAGATGCTTGTATTTCATGGTTGCGCAATCAAACTGCTCTGATGCGCCCGAAAATTCTTGTATGCCTCGGCAGAATTGCCGGACAAAAAATCATCAATCCAAATCTTCGCATTACAAAAGAGCATGGGCAATGGACTCAGAAAGGCGACATGTGGATGACTGCTACGTTGCACCCGGCGGCGCTTCTGCGCGATCCCAGAAAAAAGGCGGACGCTTTTGAGGATTTCCTTGCAATTCGAAAAAAGATGGAAGAACTCAAGCTGATTGAACCAATGGATAATCAATGATTTTAAAAAAGACTTCTCTGTACATCTCGCATTTGAGACATACAAAGAAGTCTTTTTTCTTATGCCAAATGAAAAACATCCAGGCATAAAAAAGCAATCAAAACACCCAATACAAGCCCTGCAAGGACTTCTCTGGGTCGATGTCCCAAAGAAGTATCCATTTCTTCAATCTGCAGCAAATTCTTTTTTCGCCCCTCGGTCAATGCAGGATCTGCAAGAAGACACTCTTTCATAATGTTAATTGCTTCTGCATGACGGCCAGCCGCCCAGCGAACACCCATTGCATCATAAATGACAACACAGCCAAAACAGGTTAAAACCGCAAATATCGGCGAGCTAAATCCAAATAGCCTCCACGCCGTATAAACGATACTGCCGACAAAAGCAGAATGCGCACTGGGCATTCCGCCTGCTGCAAGCATTTGATGCCAATTATAAAAACGGTTCTGTATATAAAAGCGAATCGTTTTTATCAGTTGCGCTATTAACCAAGAAAGTACACCAATATTGATGAGCGGATTGCTCACAACTGTTTTCAGCATTTCGCCCTCACTTTCTCTTTCTATCTTACACTCACTCTCGTATCTTTTAGTTTACTACAGAATACTTTTTCGGTCAAGAAATTTGACAAAATGAAATTCTATTGTTATAATGTGCCTGAATCAAAGCAGGGGTGCTCCGCCCGAGAAATCGGACGATGCTGAGAGTGGACACAGTCTACAACCCTTTTGCCTGATCCGGATAATACCGGCGGAGGTAGCATTTTATCAAGATTTCACCGTCCGCGCAGGAATTTTCTCTGCACGGGCGGTTTTTTTGATTCTGCTTTCCGTTTTATATCCGAACAAAATAAAAGGAGTGAAACGTATGAAATTTCCCGCAAGTATCGCTATTCAAGTGCTTCCAAATGTAGATTCCGATGAAGAGGTGGTTCGTATTGTTGATGAGGTGATCGCCTACATCAAAAGTACCGGGGTCTCTTATTACGTCGGCCCATTTGAAACCACCATCGAAGGTAACTATGAGGACCTCATGGAAATCGTTAAAAACTGTCAGTATATTGCTATCAAAGCAGGCTGCCCGCAAGTTGCCTCCTACGTTAAAATTGCCTACAAACCAGAAGGCGGGGTGCTGACGATTGCACAAAAAGTGGACAAATATCACAAATAAGCTGGCGTCTCCTCTGCTGCTTATTCTGCTGATTTTACTTTGGCAAGCGGCCGTTGATCTTCGTTGGATTCCGCGATACCTTTTGCCAAGTCCTACCGACGTAATCGCCGCTTTCTTTTCTGATTTTTCCAATCTAATGATACAGGCCGGTTTCACCTTACAGGAAACTTTTTTGGGAATGCTGATTGGGGTATGCCTTGCCTTTCTGACTGCAGTTGCAATGGATCGGTTTGAATTTTTTTATCACGCGTTATATCCGATTCTAGTCATTACACAAACCATTCCAACCATTGCGATTGCTCCGCTTCTGCTGATCTGGATGGGATTCGGAATCGCGCCGAAAGTCGTCTTAGTCGTGATCGTCTGTTATTTTCCGATCTCTGTCTCTCTTTTAGACGGATTTCGTTCTGTCGATCCAGATACGGTCCGCTTAATGAAAACCATGGGCAGCTCTCGCTTACAAATTTTTCGCTATGTCAAATTTCCCGCAAGCCTGAGCCGCTTTTTTGCCGGACTGCGAATCAGTACGACTTACGCGATGGTCAGTGCAGTCGTTGCAGAATGGCTGGGCGGCACAAACGGTTTAGGAGTCTATATGACCCGCGTTCGCAAGGCCTATGCTTATAACAACATGTTTGCTGTTATTTTACTTACCAGTATCATTAGCCTACTTTTAATGAAGGCTGTGGATCTTCTGCAAAAGTTCTGCATGCCTTGGGAAAAATCTGAAAAGCAATCTTCAAAAACGAATTAAGGAGTTAAATATGAAATTAAAAAAAGTTGCAGCCTGTTTTTTGGCACTATCCATTCCTTTCGGGATAACTGCTTGCGGCAGTACACAAGCTTCCTCTTCCAACACAGCGGTTTCTTCTCAGACTGCCTCTCAAACGCAGAATCCGGAAAAAATTACGTTTGTTCTTGATTGGACTCCGAACACCAATCATACCGGGATCTATGCCGCACAAAAGCTCGGCTACTTTGCTGACGAAGGTTTGGACGTTGAGATCGAACAGCCTCCGGAAGACGGTGCGGTCTCTTTGGTCGGCTCCGGAAAAGCACAGTTTGGTGTAGGATTTCAGGATTCCGATATTGCCCCTGCTTTAGCTGCCGATACTCCTGTCCCAATTACTGCTGTTGCCGCGCTGATTCAACACAACACCAGTGGAATTATTTCCTTAAAAAGCAAGGGAATCACTTCTCCAAAAGAGATGGAAGGCCATACTTATGCTACTTGGGATACTCCGGTAGAAAAAGCCATGGTCAATTACATCATTCAAAAAGACGGCGGCGATGCAACAAAACTCAAAATGGTCCCTTGCGGAAACAGTTTCGACGCGGTTGCAGCCATTCAGTCCAATGTTGATACTGCATGGGTCTATTACGCGTGGGATGGCCTTTCTGCTAAAGTGCAAGGAGTCGAAACAAACTATTTTGCATTTAAAGATATCGATCCGGTATTTGATTGCTATACCCCGGTTTTGATTGCCAACAACGATTTTCTTAAGAAAGAGCCCCAAACGGCAAAGAAATTTCTTTCTGCCGTACAAAAAGGATACCAATATGCAATCGATCATCCAGATGATGCTGCAGAAATTTTGATGGATGCAGCGCCGGAACTTCGCAGCAATGAAGCTTTAGTCAAAGAGAGTCAAGAATGGCTTGCTTCAAAATATCAAGATGATGCCCCTCAATGGGGAATCATTGATGCTTCCCGTTGGAATGGCTTTTATAAATGGCTCTATGACAATCAGCTGATTGAAAAAGAAATTTCTGCTGGAGAGGGCTTCTCCAATGACTATCTGCCAAACGAAAAATGAGTCAATCATTTCTTTTAAAAGCGAAAAATCTCTCACAGGAATTTTCCGGCACAACGATTTTTAAAGAGGTAAATCTCTATTTAGCAGAAGGCGAACTTATCTGCCTGCTTGGTGTTTCCGGCGCTGGAAAAACCACTCTGTTTAATGTCCTATCCGGTCTTCAAATGCCAAAAAGCGGTCATATCTTTCTGCGCGAGAAAGAGATTACGGGAGAAGCCGGACACCTTGCTTATATGCTGCAAAAAGATCTGCTCCTTCCCTATCGCACGGTGCTTGATAATGCAGCACTGCCTCTCTTAATCCGCGGCGAAACAAAAGCACAAGCTAGAGAAAAAGCAGCCGCATTTTTCCCCGAGTTTGGGATTTCCGGTACGGAAAACAAATGGCCCTCTCAACTTTCAGGCGGAATGCGGCAGCGGGTTGCCCTTTTAAGGACCTATTTTTCAAACGATGGCGCTGCACTTTTAGACGAACCTTTTTCAGCTTTAGATACGATTACCAAAAGTGCCATTCATCACTGGTATCTGAATGTGATGGAAAAAATTAAACTTTCCACCCTCTTTATCACCCATGATATTAACGAGGCCATTCTTCTTTCCGACCGCATTTATATTCTTTCCGGTACACCGTCGACTATTACCGCCGAAATAAAAATTGCTGAGCCACGTCCACGTTCCAGTGATTTTCCCCTGACTTCTACCTTTTTAGATTACAAAAAGCAAATTTTATCATTATTAAGGCTCAACGGAGCATCATAAAGAAGGAAGCCGACAGAACGATTATTCTGTCGGCTTCCTTCTTATCTATTATTTCAAATATTATTTCAAATTCATTCCATGCCTTCGCACTGCTTTGGTAATCCCGTCGATCTCATCCTGCAAAAACAAAAATGCTTCATTTGGAGAACTACTTCTGATTGCCTGCTCCACTGCCCTTTTGAGCGGTCCCGACAAAGTTTCCTCATAGAGCATACAGCCCCTTTCCAAAAGTCCCCCCGATGTTGCATGATGTTTAATGTTTAAAAGCAACTTTTCTCTCGATTCCAGCTGTACATTCAATAAATTCATCTCATAAGACAGATGATTGATTCGTTCAGCCTCTTCCAACGGAATCGAAAGCTCCTGCTTCGCCGTATACTGGCGAAGCCCGGAAAACCACGCATTCTCCATTGAATCGAGAAAATGGCGAGCCCAATTTGGTAAGCTATCTTCTCCGCACGGATAGATAGACTTTTGTGCGTCAGCTTCTCTTTTACGATGATAGAACCGCACTGCAGAACCAATTTCCTGGGTAGAAATCTGCTGTCCATATGCCTGTGCCGCATCACAGATATCCATAGCCGCATTACTCCAAAGATGGCTGCTGATTTTAACCGCCAAAAGTGAAATAACATCATGGTCACTGAGGAAAAAGACTTCTCCGGTTTTTGAAAGCAAAGTCTGCACCCTCTGCCGAAAATCTTCCCTCGCATTTTGAGAAAGAGAAACAAAACTTGCGCCCAAAGCACCTGCTTCTACGCCGGCAATCGGTTCCGCCATGCTGGGCATGATCTTTGCTGCAGAAATGGGAAGCTTTGATTTTTCAGAAAACCAGTCTGCAGAAAGCCCCGGAATCGCAGAAACAATTTCCGGCAAAGACAAATTCTGTTCTGACCGCTCTTTGCAATACGGAAAAATTGTGTTTTCTGCAATTTCTTTCGCTTGATCCGGTGGAGGAGAAAAGACGATCATCTGCGGCTGAAATTGCTTTAAAATCTCGCGGCCGTTTCCGGCGCTCAAAGGAAAAGGAAGCTCCTTTTCGCGCTGTTCCATATTTTCGAAGTTGCCTTTTACTGCACGTACCTCTTTCGAGAGGTCAGAAGTCAATAGTTCATATCCGGGGATCAGATAATCTCCACCAAGAAATCCCGCCCCAATAATAACAATCTTCATCTTTACAGGTCCGGAATGGTCTCTTTTAGGCTCTTCATGGCAAGAAGCGTCTTTGAGATCAATTCATCCATCGTCCAGCCTAGCATTTCGGCACCTTTTCGAATGACATCCCGAGAACAACCGGCTGCAAACTTTACATCTTTAAACTTTTTCTTGACGGATTTCGGTTCCATATCCATAATGCTGCGGCTGGGTCTTACAAGAGCAACCGCACCGATCAAGCCTGTCAGCTCATCGACCGCATAAAGCACCTTTTCCATCATCAATTTAGGCTCAATATCAACACGGATTCCCCATCCATGACTCGCTGTTGCACGAATCAATGCCGGATCCAGATCCAATTCTTTCATGAGTTCTTGACTCTTCACACAGTGTTCTTCCGGCCAGCGCTCAAAATCCAGATCATGAAGCATCCCTACAACACGCCAAAAATCTACCCGTTCTGGGTCGTATTCCTTTGCAAAATATCCCATGACTCCCGAAACGATTTCTCCATGCCGCAAATGAAACGCATCTTGATTGTACTTTCCCAAAATCTTTCTGGCCTCATCAACCGTTGGTACATAAGGCATAAAAACCCCTCCTAATTTAATCCATCGATTGCCCATTTCAAACGATCCATCGCTACTTCCAGAACGGAACGCGGACAAGCAATGTTTATTCTCTGAAAGCCCTCTCCGCCCTGTCCGAAGATTGGACCGTCATCCAACCACAACCGTGCTTTCTTTATAATAAAATCATCTAATTCAGATGGAGAAAACTTCAATGCACGAAAATCAAGCCAAAGCAGATAGGTGCCTTCCGGCTCAATGAGATGAATTTGCGGCAGTTTTTCGGTAAGATATTTCCGCACAAAATCAAGATTTTCTTTGAGATAGGAAGACAACTCTTTGAGCCACAGATCCCCATACCGATAAGCAGCCTCACAAGCAACTGCGCCCAACTGATTTGGCTCCTCATATCCGGTCTTTTCGATTTCTTTTCTGAGCTTTTTTCTCAAGGAATCATTCGGGACGAACAGGTTGCTCACCTGCAGCCCTGCAAGATTAAAAGTTTTACTCGGCGCCGTACAGAGAATACAATTCTGTGCAAAAGTTTCACTTAGCGACGGGAACATGATATGAGAAAATCCCGGATAAGTAAAATCACAGTGAATCTCGTCTGATACGACTAATACCTGATGCGCAAGGCAAATCTGCCCTATCCGCATTAATTCTTCTCTTTTCCAGACACGTCCAACCGGATTGTGCGGGCTGCAGAAAAGAAAAAGCTTTACATGATTTTTTATAATTTTTTCTTCAAAATCTTCAAAATCAATTTCATAATGCCCATTATGAAGACACAGTTCATTGACAACAAGTTTTCTGCCGTTATTAACAACAACTTTTCCAAATGGATCGTAAACAGGCTGCTGAATCAAAACAGAATCCCCCGGTTCAGTAAATGCTCTTACCGAAGCAGAAAGTCCAAATACAACGCCCGGTGAAAAAACCAGCCACTCCGCTTTTGGACAAAATCCATGATGCTTGAGAAACCAGTTGGAAACCGCTTCCATGTAAAGCTCTTTCGGCTGTGTATAACCAAAAACGCCATAATCACAAGCTTTATGCAGTGCTTCCAGGACTTCCGGTGGTGAAGGGAAATCCATATCTGCCACCCACATTGGAAGTGCATCCTGTGGTTTCCCCAATTCCCGGGCAAAATCGTATTTGATGGAATTGCTTCCCCTCCGATCAACTACTTGATCAAAATGGTAATTCATAAACGATTGCTCCCTTTTCATTTTTGGGATTATTCCTTAACAATTCTTCTGTCTTTCTATATTAGCACCTGGTTTTCGATTGTCAAGGAAAGAGCCGACAATTCCATTTTTAATTGGTCTTGTCGGCTCTTAATTTCTTTATTTTAGAATATTCAGTTTGATTCCGTTTTCGTCGGTCGTCAAGGCGACTCCAGTCAATGTCACATCACCGGAATCAATAATTACCGCTGCCAGACGGTCCTCCACCTCTTTGCGAATCAGATTGCGCAGGTCTCGTGCACCACTCTTTTTCCCATGAGCGTGCTCTGCAAGCCAGCGGGTCGCTTTTTCATCATAGGTGAAAATGGTTCCACGTTCCTTGAGCGTTCCAACATACTCATTCAGCATTAGAGCAGCAATTTTTTGAAAATCATCTACACTCAGCTGACGGAAAACAATAATTTCATCTACACGACTGAGGAATTCCGGACGCAAAAACTCCGAAAGTCCCTTCATTGCACGTTCGCGGGTGATATCTTGTTCGCTTCTAGCAAAGCCAAGGCTGCCTTCTTTCAAAGTGCTGCCGGCGTTACTGGTCATCACAATCACAGTATTCTCAAAATTGACCGTGCGGCCGTGTGCATCTGTAATACGTCCTTCATCAAGGATCTGCAACAGAATGTTCATTACATCTGGGTGCGCTTTTTCAATTTCATCAAAAAGGAGCACGCTATAAGGACGACGGCGAACCTTTTCTGTAACCTGTCCGGCCTCATCATAACCCACATATCCCGGAGGAGAACCGATAATGCGGGAAACACTATGCTTCTCCATAAATTCGCTCATATCAAGGCGAATCAGCGTCTCTGGTGTATCAAACAGCTCCTGCGACAAAACTTTGACCAGCTCTGTCTTTCCAACTCCTGTCGGCCCTACAAAAATAAAACTTGCCGGGCGACGACGAGGACTCAGCTGAACTCTGCTTCGGCAAATTGCATCAGAAAGTGCCTTAACGGCTTCTTCTTGACCAATTACCTTCTGGTTGAGTGTCTCATCAAGATGTGCAAGCTTTTTAAGCTCGTTTTCACGAATACGGCTGGCAGGGATTCCGGTCCAAAGCTCAATTACTTTTGCAAGATCTGCTTCCTCTACCGGTGCTCCCAAAGCAAATGGTGCCAACTGTACTTCTTTTTGCTCTAATTTAGAGATTTCCGTACGAACTTCGGCCAGCTTTTTATAATCCGGCTCTGCCCCTTCGGCTGTCAGTGCCTCTTCTTCTTTGCGCAGATCATCCAGCCGCTCCGAGGTTCTATCGTATTCCTCCATCGACTTATTCCGCAGTGCTGCGCAGGCACAACTTTCATCCAAAAGGTCGATTGCCTTATCCGGCAGAAAACGATCCGTAATATAGCGTTCCGAAAGTACAACCGCTCTGCGGCATAAGTCGTCACTGACTCTTACACGGTGAAAATTCTCATAATAAGATTTAATGCCTTTGAGCACTTCGGTTGCTTCCTTCGTAGAAGGCTCTGCAATCGTTACCGGCTGAAAACGGCGCTCTAAAGCCGTATCTTTTTCGATATGCTTGCGGTACTCTGTAAAAGTAGTAGCACCGATTACCTGGATCTCTCCACGAGAAAGTGCAGGCTTTAAAATATTGGCAGCGTTCATACTGCCCTCGGCATCTCCTGTACCAACAAGATTATGCACCTCGTCAATAAAGAGAATAATATTGCCTTCTGCCTTGACCTCATCGATCAATCCTTTAATTCGGCTCTCAAACTGGCCGCGGAACTGTGTGCCCGCTACCAGTGCAGTCAAATCCAGCAGATGGATTTCTTTCTTCCGCAGTCTTGCAGGTACATCACCAGAAGCAATCCTCAGGGCAAGCCCTTCTGCAACGGCTGTCTTGCCTACACCAGGTTCACCAATCAGGCATGGATTGTTTTTTGTCCGGCGGGACAAAATCTGAATGACACGGGCAATCTCTTTATCTCTGCCAACAATGGCATCAATTTGGTTTGCCCGCGCTTTAGCAGTCAAATCGGTACAATAAGCATTCAGGTACTTCCGCTTACTCTTTGGTTTTCCCCTTTTCTCCTTTTGCCCCGTTCTCGCACCGTTCCCATTAGAAGATGAATCGTCCTGATTTCCGGATGAACCGGCGTGAAAAACATTTTGCAGAAAATTCGGGAAAGTTGCCGCACCACCCGGGGTAAACGAATCGTTACCGTCTTCCCCATCGGTATCTTCGGGATTCATGAGTGCACCCCATTCGTTTTCCATTGCTTCCATCTGTTCCTCGGTAATTCCCATCTTATTCATCAGGTCATCAACCTGTTTGATTCCAAGTTCTTTCGCACAAACCAGGCACAGTCCCTGTGTATCATTGGAATCCGCAGACTGTGAAACAAAGACCACTGCCGGCCGCTTATGGCATCTAGAACATAACATACTTATTCACCACTCCTCTCAGCAGTTAATTTATTATAATCCCTCACGAAAGCCGAAATATCAATAAATTTTGAATATTTCGTATTCTTTTCAAATCAAATGTAAACTTTTTAATCTTTTCGGTCTGATGTAATCTGTTTATCCATCACCTCATTGATATCCAAACGGTTTTCCGGATCATCGCTTCTAAGGATCGAAAGGAAAATGACAAAATAACGAATCAACGCATAAATCATAAAGGATGCCGTAATGCTGAGCAAGACGACTGTAAGCGTCATATTATCAATATCCCAGATTCTCATAGCCACAATGGTGACAAAAGAGATATAAAACAGAATGGTTGCAATTTTTCCATACCATTTGGAACCACAGGGCTTTTTTCTCTTTTTGATCAGAACCAGCGCCGCAATCACCATGCCGGCTTCCTTGATAATAAAAACCAGGAAGAAAGGCAGTAAAATCGGACACTGAATGGCAAGACAAAGGGCAACCGAGCCTTGCGTCAGTTTATCCGAAAGAGGATCAAGCATTTTCCCAAGCTCCGTAAATTGGTTAAAATTGCGGGCTATAAAGCCATCCAGTGCATCTGTAATGCCGGAAATGATCAAAACCACTACCGCCGGAATATACTGTTTGTTCACATAAAAAACAACAAACGGAATGATCAAAATCATTCGCAAGACTGTTAAAGCATTTGGAATATTCAGATTTTTATTATGGTACGTCATATTTTCTCTCTCATCTCTTTCTGCCATTCCATCGCATTTTGGTAAATAAATAAAAATGGATTTTTCTCCTCTACAAACTGATAAACAGAAGATTGGGTGACCATTTCAGACCGAAATTGTGGAATTTGTTTTTCTGCCTCTGGAATCCAAAAGTTTGCCAACGCGCAAATCAAAAGAATCAATACACCACCTTGCAGCGCACCAAAAACTCCTCCTAAAATCCGATTTAGCAGTTTCAAACCCGGAAGATGGACAAGCGCTGTTAAAATCCGCATCACGGCACTCCCAATAATCAGCAGTACCAAAAACGAGATTCCAATTACCACCATGTGGTGAATCATCATATCCTCTGGGGAAGCTGCCGGCTGGTCTCCGATCCATACCATTACCATAGAACCAACGGAAGGAGCCAAAAGTGACGCCAACAATATGCTGACCAAGCCGGAAACTGAATGCAAAAAGCCTTGCCGGATTCCTGTTATTGCGAATAAAAGGAAAAGAATCAGCATAATTCCATCAAATACCGTCAAAAGATCGATCTCCTTTCTTGGTTCGAAGCCTTAGGAAGCACCGGAAGAAGCTGTTGAAGACTGCAACGTCTCACAGTTCACTTCGGAAACACCCAACAAATAGACCTGCTTTTCGGAGCTGAGTGCGATTGCCCGCATATCGCTCTTTGTATCACAGGAGCCTGTCTGTGTCCCTCTGGATACAGAATAGGCGCAGACCTGTCCATCCAAAAGGGCGGCCAATGTATCGCCATAAAGTGAAACTGCCGTCACCCGAGAGTCAACATCAATGCTGCTCTCTTGGGTTCCTTGGTTTGAAAGCGTTACAAGCTTGGCTGCTGAAGCATTTTCAAAAGAGGAAAGACACAATGCCGCCCGATTCTGATCGAGTGCAGCGCAAACCAATTTTGCGCCCTGATAATCATAGTTGGCAATTTCTTTTCCTTTTTCAGACATCACGACAGTACGAGTATCTCCAACTGCAGTAATACTGCCGTTTTGATAGGAGACTTTTGTAAACACCGTATTGGGATAAGTCCCCATAGGGGTAACGGGATCGGTACTATTAAAATCGAGCAGATAAAAGCTGCTCTGCAAAACGCCATTATTCACAGTGACCGTTGTGACCACTGCGCGGTTTCCCTCCTCATTAAGCGCAATCGCCGTAGGATAAGCATCAGAAAACCAATAGTGATAAGCTTCTTTATTATCTTTAGTATAAGCGGTTAGTCTACCGCAATACCCGGAGTCCTCCAAAATCAACGCATAAGCTCCATTCGAAGCGAGGGCCGCTGTTACAATGTTTTGAGAAGCGGTATCAGAAACCAGCGTCTTAATCTGATTCTCTATCCGATATCCTTTTCCTCCCTGATTATAAACTAAAACCTTTTGTCCTTTTGCGAGCATCACCGGATTAGAAAAACCATGTTTCCGGCTAAAAATTTGTTTTGCACTGCTGTTAAGGGAAAGAATCGTCGTATTCCCCGTTAAAAGCAGACGGCCATCTGCTACGCAAAAATTTTGGGCTTCGACTTCGTCTCCATTTAGGTTCATTGGATATCCTTCTCCGACTCCCATTCCCAAAAACTGTGTCTGCACCCAGTCCCCAATATTTTGCGGAGAAAGATTATCACGATTCATCCAGATTCCTAATCCCACAACCGTAATCATCAAAATCACAATCACACGATATGCCCACTTTGGCACATGGGGAAGCCGTTCTTTTGCTTTTAATTCTTTATCTTTTGCATTCAGCGCACGTTCATCGACAGAGGACGATTCCGAATCGTCTCCTGTCTGCTTGGACGAAAACAGCTTCATCCCATCACTTCCTTCTCATCATAAAATACCCGATTCAAATAAAGCCCCTGCGGCGGTGCAGTAGGTCCCGCCGCTGAGCGATCCTTTGCTTTTAAAATTCTTTCCACCGACTCCGGTGAAAGTTTCCCTTCTCCCACCATGAGCAGCGTTCCAACCATGATTCGAACCATATGATACAAAAACCCATCAGCAGCTACTGTAAAAGTTAAAAAATTCTCTTTTCGCTCAATTTTTGCAGTCGTTACTGTACGGACAAAATCTCCCATTTCTCGCTGATCCAACGTACAAAAAGAAGTAAAATCATGCGAACCTAAAAAGCATTCTGCGGCTTCCTGCATTTTCTGTTCATCGAGCGGGTACCAGTAATGCAGTGCCCGTCCCCTAAGAAACGGATTGCGAACAGGAGAAGTCCATATTCTATAAATATATTCTTTTCCTTTGCAGGAATACCTTGCATGAAAACTTTTCGGTACTTCTCTGCAGGAAAGCACCGCCACATCCTCCGGCAAAAAATGATTCAATGCAAATGGCAAACGCTGTGCTGGAATTTTGCGCTCCGTTTTGAGCGAAATGCAAAACTCGTTTGCATGCACACCGGAATCTGTTCGGGAGCATCCTTTTAATTCCGGCGTCTCATGGAGAACATTCTTAAGGGCTTTTTGGAACACTTCCTGCACCGTTACCGCATTCTCCTGAATCTGCCAGCCATGATATTCTGCTCCATCAAAACAGATTCTCAGGAGTAAATTTCGCATAAAAGCGCTCCTTTCCTTAAAAATCATCAACCGATTTCATATCATAAAAAGGCATTATATTCTTAAAATATGAATTAAAAATAAAGAAATCGAAAAATTGAAAAAGGATTATAGCTGTACCGGCATCATTCCATTAATCAGCAGAATTGCCGTAAGCACAAATGCAGCGCAGATACAAGCTACGACATCACGTCCACCCATATGCAGCACCTTCATCTTGGTGCGTCCCTCTCCGCCGTGATAGCAGCGACATTCCATCGCCATGGCAAGATCATAGGCACGGCGAAACGAGCTCACAAAGAGGGGAATCAGCACCGGAATCAGCGCCTTAATCCGCTGCATAAGGCCACCCGACTCCATATCGGCGCCGCGCGCCTTCTGCGCGGACATGATTTTATCCGTTTCTTCCAGCAAAGTCGGAACAAACCGCAGCGCAATCGTCATCATCATGGCAATTTCATGCACCTTTACATGAAACACCTTGAGCGGCTTTAAAATACGTTCCAGAGCATCCGTCAATTCTGTAGGAGAAGTGGTAAACGTCAAAACGGAGCTGAAAAGGATCAGGCTGATAATCCGAACACTGATAAAAATCGCATTGCAGATACCATTCCAAGTAATTGTCATAAATCCGAAAAGCGTGATCAAAGGCTCTCCGGTTCCGTAGAAGAGATTCAGAATTGAAGTGAAGATCACAATAAAGATCACGCCTTTGATGCTCTTAAAATAGAGCTTCAGAGGCACACCAGACATTAGCAGAACAATAAAGACTGTTGCTACCAAAAAGCCAAGCGACACAAAATTGCGTGCCAGAAAGACATAAACGATCAGGGCAATCGTCAAAACAATTTTAATGCGGGGATCAAGTTTATGAATCGGTGATTTCCCCGGGAAATACTGTCCCAATGTAACATCACGCATCATACGGCAGCACCTCCTTTATTGACCAAAGAAAGAAGCTGAGTAACTGCCTGCTCCATTGTTAAAACAGTCTCTACCGGATATCCGTCGGACTTGAGAATGGACATGATTTTCGTAATCTGCGGCACCTTTAGTCCGATTTGTTCCAATCGTTGATCCTGCGCAAAAACATTAGCTGTTTTATCCAACATTTCCAAATGAGACTCGTTCATAACGAGGACTCGGTCGGCGACCCGCGCCACATCTTCCATACTGTGAGAAACAAGCAGAATTGTATTATGACGCTGTGCATGATAACTTAAAAGCTGACTCAAAAGCACATCTCTGCCGGCAGGGTCCAACCCCGCCGTTGGCTCGTCCAGAATCAAGACATCCGGATCCATAGCAATCACACCAGCGATTGCAACCCGGCGTTTTTCGCCTCCGGAAAGTTCAAAGGGGCTTTTCTCCAAAAGTGCATCCGGAAGACCGACAAATTTTGCAGCATTGCGTGCACGTTTTTCAATTTCTGCAGCTGTCAAACCCATATTCCCAGGCCCGAAGCTGATATCTTTGAGCACTGTTTCTTCAAACAGCTGATTTTCCGGATACTGAAACACCATCCCGACTTTAAACCGCACTGCGCGGATTTTTTTCGGTTCTTTCCAGATATCACGTCCTTCCAGCAGGACTTGTCCGTCCGTCGGTTTAATTAACCCGTTCAAAGTTTGTATCAGCGTACTTTTTCCGCTGCCGGTATGTCCGATCACCCCGATAAATTCACCAGACTCAATCGAAAAGTTCACATTCTGCACAGCAGCTTTTTCAAAAGGAGTCCCTTTGCCATAAACCACAGAAAGATTTTTCACTTCCAGTAATGCCATCAGAGAGCCTCCTTTCTCTTTTTGAGCAGCGGTTCGATTGCCGCCACACAATCTTCAATCGAAAGAACACACTCAGGCATTGGACAGCCCGCTCCGCGCAGCCGAAAATTTAATTCGGTAGCCTGCGGTACATCGAGCCGATGCTTTTTTAAAAGCTCCACCTGTGAAAAGACCTGTTCCGGCGTACCTTCCGTCAAAATCTTACCGCTGTCCAACACAATTACACGGCCAGCCTGCACCGCTTCATCCATATAATGCGTAATGAGAATAATGGTAATCCCATCTTCTTCATTCAGCTTATGAATGGTATCCATGACTTCCTGCCGGCCGCGGGGGTCAAGCATAGCGGTAGGCTCGTCCAATACGATACAATCCGGCTCCATTGCAATGATTCCGGCAATCGCGATCCGCTGTTTTTGTCCGCCGGAAAGCTTATACGGTGCATGCGTACGATAATCATACATTTCTACCGCTTTGAGCGCACGATCTACGCGCTCACGAATCACTTTCGAAGGAAGTCCCAGGTTTTCCGGGCCAAATGCTACATCTTCTTCCACAATAGATGCAACCAGCTGATTATCCGGATTCTGCTGAACAAGACCTACTTTCCGACGGATCTCAAATTTTTTATCGTCCTCTCTGGTATCCATGCCATCTACGGTCACAGTACCGGAAAGCGGCAGCAGCATCGCATTAAAAAGCTTTGCCATTGTGCTTTTCCCGGAACCGTTATGCCCTAACAGGGCTAAAAACTCACCACGTTCCACAGAAAGGGAAATCCCTTTCAGTACCTCGGGTTCGTCTGCCTCTTCTCCATAGGAAAAGTGGACATTGTCTACTGTGATAAAGCTCATAAAACTCTCCTTGTATACATACCCCAAAAGGGTTACATTACAGTATTGTATTTATTTTATTAAGATTCCCAAATTGCCGTACTGCCGCAGGGCAAAACCATTCCGGTCGATGTGACCCGAAGACCAATCTCATCAGCAGAAACTTGTCCGCCGAATCTCGGTTTCATCAGAACACCGAGCAGATACTGCATCACCGCCGGAGAAAGTCCTGACGTATAGGAATTAAGCAGGAAAAACAAAGGCTTTTCGCTTAAAATCGGCAGGCACTGCAAAACCAGAGGATAAAGCTGTTCTTCCAATTTCCAAACTTCTCCTCCCGGTCCTCGGCCATAAGAAGGCGGGTCCATAATGATTCCATCATAGTGATGTCCGCGTCTTTCTTCCCGCTCCACAAACTTTGTACAATCATCAACGAGCCAGCGTACCGGTTTATCAGCAAGCCCGCTTGCTTCCGCATTTTCCTTTGCCCACTGAACCATACCGCGGCTTGCGTCTACATGTGTAACCGCAGCTCCCGCCTGCATACAAGCGAGGGTCGCGGCGCCCGTATAGCCGAACAGGTTGAGCACTTTGATCGGGTGCCCTGCACTTCTGATCTTTTCTGCGGCAAAATCCCAGTTGACCGCCTGCTCCGGGAAAATTCCCGTATGCTTAAAGCCCATCATTTTCAGTCGGAAAGTAAGATCATTTCGATGGATACTCCAAACGGCTGGGACCTTGTGAAAAGTTTCCCAGTGCCCGCCGCCGGAAGAAGAGCGCACATATCGTGCCGCCGCCTGTTTCCATCGAGGATCTTTTTTCGACGTATTCCAAATAATCTGTGGATCCGGCCGGATCAAAAGCACATCACCCCAACGCTCCAGCCGTTCCCCACCGGAAGTATCCAGCAGTTCATAATCCTGCCACTGTGACGCGCGCATCAGCTCAGCCGCTCCCGAATCACATCTGCGACAGAATTGGCAAGTGCTTCGATATAGGAAGAATTTTCTCCTTCGACCATCACGCGCAAAAGCGGCTCTGTACCGGAAGGCCGCACTACGACCCGTCCGGAATTTCCCAGTTTCTTTTTTGCGGCTTCAATTTCTTCTTTGACCTCATTATCGGTATAAAAGCGCAGTTTTCCCTCCGCTGCAACCTCTACGTTGACCATTACCTGCGGATAACGAGTCATCAAAGTCGCAAGGGAACTGAGCTTTGCGTTGCGGCGCCTAACAAGTGACAAAAGCTGTGTAGCGGTCAGCTGTCCGTCTCCGGTGGTGGCAAAATCGAGGAAGATCACATGACCGCTCTGCTCGCCGCCAAAATTATAGCCTTCCTGCTGCATTTCTTCGAGCACATAGCGGTCTCCAACCTTTGTGGAACAAAAATGCATGCCGTTTTCCTCGCAGAAACGCTTAAATCCCATATTTGTCATAATGGTACCGACAATCGTATCACGGTTTAATTTGCCGCGGGATTTCATATCGGCGCCGCAAATAGCCATTACAAAATCGCCGTCCACCAGCTGTCCTTTATCATCGACCGCCAAACACCGGTCAGCATCTCCATCAAAGGCCACCCCAGCATCCAGATGATGTTCTTTAACATACAGCATCAAATTTTCCATATGAGTAGAGCCGCAGTTGTCATTTACATTGACACCATCCGGGTGATTAGACAGCATATGGCATTCTGCGCCAAGCTCTGTAAAGAGCATCTCTGCTGTACGGGAAGCAGCCCCATTGGCGCAGTCGATCGCAATTTTCATGCCGTCAAGAGAAAAGGGAACCGCACTTTTAATGTGATCTACATAATCTCTCACTACATTCGGGGCAGTTGAAACGCAGCCAACATTGCCGCGAATCGGCGTCGGCGGTATTTGAGCCTTGTCTAAAACGATCGCTTCAATTTGTTCTTCCAGTGCATCGGGCAGTTTATAGCCGTCACCGGAAAAGATTTTAATTCCATTAAACTCACAGGGATTATGGCTGGCAGTCAACATCACGCCGGCATCTGCCTTATATTTTCCAACGAGAAATGCCACCGCGGGAGTCGGCACAACGCCAAGCTGAACCACATTGGCTCCCACGCTGCAGAGCCCTGCGGTCATTGCCGCTTCCAGCATATCGGAAGACCGGCGGGTATCCTTGCCGATCAAAATTTTGGGATGGCGGTGTGTGCTGTCGGTCAGCACCATTGCGGCGGCGCGCCCAATTTGAAGTGCCATTTCACAGGTCAGTTCACTATTCGCGACCCCGCGCACACCATCTGTTCCAAATAATCTTCCCATCGTTTCTTACACTCCGTTCTTGATTCTATATTCTATATTTTAAGCATGAAAAGCAGAAAATTCAAAATAATTTTTGTTGATTATCGTCCGTATCGGAGTTCGGCGGCGTAATCCCAAGGTGCAGATAAGCAGCTTTTGTCGCCACTCTTCCCCTAGGCGTCCGTGCTAAAAAGCCAATCTGCATCAGATAAGGCTCGTAGACGTCCTCCAATGTAATCGCTTCTTCTCCGATAGCCGCTGCCAAAGTATCCAGTCCCACGGGCCCACCATTATAATACTCGATCATTGTGCGAAGCATACGGCGGTCATTGGCATCCAGACCAATTTCATCTACTTCCATTCGGTCCAATCCGAGTTTGGCGGATTCATAGGTAATCACGCCGTTTGTCATCATTTGTGCGAAATCTCTTACTCGTTTGAGCATACGGTTAGCAATTCGCGGCGTCCCACGGCTGCGGGAGGCAATCTCCAAAGCGCCGTCCGCCTCAATTTTAATTCCCAGGATTCCTGCGCTGCGCTCTACAATTTTGGCAAGTTCCTGCGGAGAATAAAGTTCCAGCCGCAGCACAACCCCAAAACGGTCTCGTAAAGGTGCGCTTAATTGACCCGCACGGGTCTATTAAGCGCACCTTTACGAGACCGTTTT